>Ga0082207_1000553_pt1 | contig 20920 bp, 21 predicted proteins | sample LakMenEpi10Aug09_FD_71540 | JGI IMG/M metagenome (GOLD analysis project Ga0082207, IMG submission 71540)
CACGCTCTGCCAAGAGGTCTTACCACTGGAGGTTAAATGAGCACCGTTGCTCTCGTCGCACTAGCGCGCCCTACCTTCGACCTCGTCTGCGCCCAGGCCAACTTTGATTCTGCTCGTGCATTACTAAAAGAGCTTGGCGCCACAGTTGTTGGCCCTACTGATCTAGTGATGACCGTTGAGGATGTTGCAGCGGTCACTCTTCCAGAAGCTGATCTACATATTCTGTTTATGGCCTCATTTTCCGATGCATCGCCAGCTGTAGAGCTACTTGGAAAAGTTAAAGGACCTGTACTTGGATGGTCGATGCGCGAACCTGGCGAAGTCGGCGAACGTTTGAAACTGAATTCAATGTGCGGAGTTAATCTTGCTGCACATGCCTTAATGAATGTTGGTCAATCAATTCGCCATATTCATGGAAATGCAGATGAACCACAAGTGCGCACAGCAATCAAGGATGCGCTCGCAGGAAAACTTCCGTCAGCATCAACGCCAGAGAACATTGTTGGAGAGTTCGGTACAGAAGCCGATGCACAAAAAGCTTTTGATTGGATGAAGGGCAAGAAGATCGGCGCTGTTGGTGATGCACCAATTGGCTTTACTCCATGTGTTTACGATGCACAACAAATTCGTTCTTTGTTTGGTTTAGATATTCGCCAAATCAGCATTGATGATGCTTTTGGAAAAATTTCAGAAGTAAAGGAAGAAGCTCGCGAACTTGCTTATGCAGGCGCACTTGCTGCACAGCCTTCACTTGCATCAGTAAATGTTGCTGAGGCAAAAAAGGTATACGGGGTAGAAGTAGCGCTAGATAAATGGCGCGAAGATGAATTACTTGATGCGATTGCAATTCGCTGCTGGCCAGAGTTCCCAACTGAAATGGGAGCCTGCATTTGTTCATCGCTAGGCCGCCTTGCAGATCGCGGCACAGTAACTACATGTGAACGGGATGTATTAGGCGCAGTAACAATGATGATGTGCGAAGCACTTGGTTCAGATGAAAATTATTTGGTCGACATTGTTGATCTTGATGCTTCACAAGGTTTAGTACGTTTGTGGCACTGCGGATCTGCAGCAACAAGACTTGCAGCTGATCCAAAGAATGCAACCCAATCAACACACTGCAATCGCAAACTAGGCGTTGCAGGTAATTTTCCGCTCAAGACCGGACCAGTAACGCTGTTCCGCATTGATCGGGATGTAGATCCGAGCAATCGCACGGGTTTACGAATGGTTGTGAGCCGAGGGGAATCAATCCCAGCTCCCAATCACTTCCAAGGCAATACAGCAACGGTGATCACTCAACCTGATGCCGCTGCGTTAGTGAATGGAATAGTCACTGGCGGATATCCGCACCACTTGGTCATTTCATGGATCGATGTGCGACCAGGTATTCGCCAAATGGCAAAGATGTTAGGGATACCCCTCACAGAATGGTAAACAACAACAACCAACCCTCGAAAGCAAGGATAAAAATGAAAACTAAAGGACACAAAGCCTTTGCTTCACTCCGTGCTGGTGTAGTTGCAACAGTTGCTGCGGCACTTGTTATCACTCCACTTGCAGTTGCTAACGCGAACGAAGTTCCAACATTCGGAAAGCGTTGTACAACAGAAGGTGTTAGCACTGGAACAAGCTCAAAGTCTCTAATCTGTGCTGAAGGTGCAAGTGGAAAGCTAACTTGGCAGCGTGTACGTCTAGCTGCGACAAATGCAAATCCAGTTGCAGCTTCAACTCCTCCAAAGGGATCAATTGAATTCTGGCACTACCGTCCAGAAGACAAGGCACATTTCGAGTTGATTATTTCAAACTACGAAACTCGCTACCCTGGTACAAAGATCACTCAGGTAATCAAGACAACAACAGATTACAACGCAACTGCTCGCGTACAGATCTTGGCTAACCCTCGCGCAGCTCTGTTTGCAACTGCACGTGGATCAATTTTCAACGATTTCGTAAACAGCGGTTTGACACTAGACATCTCAAATCAGCGCTTCGTCAAACAGAACCTTGTAGCTAAAGGTCTAACTGCTGGAATTGTTGACGGCAAAGTTCTAGGTGTTCCTTATCATTACCTATTTAACAATCCTGTCTATAACACAGATATTTGGGCTAAAGAGAAGTGGACATTCCCAAAGAACTTAACTCAGTGGACCGCTTGGTGTAAGGATGCAAAGGCAAAGGGATATGTTCCTCTTGCATGGCCAGGAGCTACTCGTGGACAAGCAGCACAGATCTCTAACTCTGCTTTGATGAACTCTGCAGGAAGTTATGCAGAGCTTTCAAAGAATCTTGCAGATCTGAACTCTGGAAAGATTGACCTAACTTCACCTTGGTTCAAGGGTGTGGCAGATATCTACGTCAAGCTTCGCACAGCTGGTTGTTTCCCAGATAACCCAACAGGAGTTACAGAAGCATCAGCGCTTAACTTGTTCGCAACAGGAAAGTCACCAATTCTTCCAACAGGTACTTTCTCAATGGGTGCAGTTAAGGCGCTAAATCCAGCACTAACTGGAAAGATGAACTTGATGAGCATGGTCCTAACAGATGGCAAGGTTGTCGCTGAAGGAATCATGAACAACACATTTAACCTAAGCGTTAATGCTAAGTCATCTTCTCGTGACCAAAAGATTGCTCTTTCATTCTTGTCATATCTTGCGACAGGACCTGTTGCAGCAATCTACGGAAACGCAACTACACAGCATGTGAACGTACTTAACGTTGAATACACAAACGTTGACCTACTAAACACATCTGCTTTCCAAGGAAAGAACACAATGCTTGCACCTCGATTCTTGATTCTGAATACAGCAGTATCAGATCTGACTCAAGATGCACTTATCCAGATTGTCGGTGGAAAAAACACTGATGATGTACTGGCTGATTTCTCACGTCAGATTAAGCAAAAGCTGGCTGGGTAATTAATAAGTTAACCCTTAAGCGAACCGCTCCCACCACTGGTGGGAGCGGTTCCTTGGGTACCCGAAAGAAGAGAAAAAAGGATTCCTTTACCTATTATGCGATGGGGTTTCCAGCACTTCTTTTGTTTTTAGCTTTCTATTTGTACCCAGCTCTACAGAATTTACAGTTTGCAACTCGTCGCTGGGACGGCATTACTGAGCCTGAATTCGTTGGCTTTAGAAACTTCACCAACCTTCTTACTAATGATGATCTTTTCTACAAAACACTTGGAAACAATTTAGAGTTTACTTTTCTCGTTGTAATTTTCCAGACCATGTTTGCTTTGCTTTTTGCAATTTATTTAGTAAACAATTCAAAAGTTAACATCGCACTTCGAACCCTTTATTTCTTTCCAACCATTCTCAGCTCAGTCTCTGTCGGAATGATTTGGCTATTCCTATACGATCCTAATTTTGGAGCATTAAACCTATTTTTTAATAAGTTGGGATTGAGTTCCTTCGCTCTTAACTGGCTGGGTGATGAGAAAAGCGCTTTGTACGCGATCGCCTTTACCCAGGTGTGGTTCCACACAGGTCAAATGATGGTGGTTTATATCGCTGGCCTGCAGCAGATCCCAAAGGAACTATATGAAGCCGCAGAAGTTGATGGCGCTTCTCGCTGGAAGCAGTTTAGAAATGTAACTTGGCCAATGTCGATGCCGACAACATTAGTTGTTATGGCCTACACAACGATTCAATCCTTCCGTGCCTTTGACTTGATTATGGTCATGACAAATTCAACCGCCGGACCAAACAATTCCACAAACATTTTTAGTACTTTGATTTATTTGACCCTCTTTAATGAACTCAGACTTGGATACGCTGCTGCGCAAACTATCTTCATGGTTATTGTGATGATTCTGATTACCTGGTTGCAGCGTCAAACTTTTGGTAAGAGGTATGAAAAGTGAGAAAGGCTCAAAATGTATAAAGTATCTAGAGTTGTAGCCTTAGCAACTTTCGCATTAATGATCATTTTGCCTTCACTTATTGTGGTTTTAGGCTCATTCAAGACTGACGCCGAGGTTTACAACAAGCCTCTTTCACTCCCAGAGTCTTGGAGTTTGGATAATTACACCCGCTTGTTAAGTGACAGCGATCTTGATGTCAGCTTCCGAAATAGCGTCTTTGTCACCATTACCTCGGTAGTTCTGACCTTGATTTTGGCTAGTTTGGCTTCTTTTGCGATTGCAAGGATGATCACGGTTTCTGGAAAGGTTCTGGCCGGACTCTTTGCCCTTGGCCTGGCTATTCCTGCCCAGATCAACCTGGTGCCGATCTATTACATCTTTAGAGACCTTGGTCTTACGAATTCATTTGTGGGATTGATCCTGATTAATGTGACAACAACATTGCCAATATCGATTTTCATTTTGAGCGCTTTCTTCAAGCAAGTTTCGAAGGAAATGTACGAAGCATCAGAAGTTGATGGAGCATCACCTTTGCGCATTTATCGCTCGATTGCTTTGCCATTATCTAGACCTGCTATGGGTGCAACTGCAATTTTCTTGTTTGTGATTAACTGGAATGACCTATTGTGGCCGCTCTTGTTGATTCAGGAGTCAGAAAAGAAAACTTTGCCACTTGCAATGTTGGCCTATCGCGGTGAGTACTTCGTGAGTTTCTCGATGCTGTTTACCGCCGTTATGGTGGCTTCGCTCCCAATGGTCATCATGTACTTGTTTATGCAACGATCATTTATTGCTGGCTTAACAGCTGGTGCGGTGAAGGGTTAATCATGAGCGCCGTAACGCCATTAGCCCCTCAAAGAGCTGCACGTATTGCAACTCAGCTAATGGAGTTAATAGAACTTCAAAAACTTTCGCCGGGAGATAAGTTGCCACCAGAGCGTCAACTTGCTGACCTGCTCGAAGTAAGCCGCCCAAGTTTGCGAGAAGCTCTTCATATCTTGCAAGCACAAGGATTAGTTCAGATTAAACATGGTCAAGGAACTTTTGTTCAGGAACCGGTGGTTGCTCAAGAGTTACGCGCATCAGTAATGACCAAAACCCACGGACTTAATGAGCTATTCGATGCTCGTGAAGTCCTTGAGGTTCCAGCATCTAGATGGGCCGCAGAAAAAGCAACCAAAGAGGATATTCGTTTACTACGCGCTACTTTGAATCAAATCGACACAGTTACAGCAATTGAGCCCATTGATTTTGATCAACTACAGTCGCTAGATGCCAAGTTCCATTTAACGATTGTTGGAATTGCAGGCAACCGCTTCATTAATCAGACGTTAAACGTCTTGCAAGATGTAATGAGAATGTCGATGGAAACCACTTTGCGTTTGCCCGGTCGTTCTGAAATTTCCCGCAATGAACACAATGAAATATTGAAAGCGATTGAAAGTGGAGATGGAGACTTGGCTTCTAAGTTAACGCTTCAACACATTACTGGTGCTCGCGCAACTGCTTTAGCAGATGCAAAAAAGAAAGATAACAATTGAATTCTGTGCAAGCGGTATGTGTTGGCGTCATTACTATCGACACAATCGCTCTTGTTGATAAGTACCCTGGTGAAGATGAGCGCATCCTGGCTGACGCAATTACTCGCGCTGGCGGTGGACCTGCAGCCGTCGCAGCTGTGGCGCTCAGCAGACTTGGTATCAAGAGTGCAATTGTTGGAACCATTGGTGATGATGCTGATGGCAAAGAAGTACTGCGCATCTTCGCGCAAGAAGGTGTGGATACTTCGGGAATTTCAATTGGTAAAACAGCAACAGCTGGAAGCGTGATTGTTGCATCCAAAGAACATAGCGCCCGCGCAATAAGCACCAGGCAGCCCGTAGTGCAAGCACCAATTAATGAAGCGGCCAAGAAATTGATTGCAAGTGCCCAGTGGTTACATGTTGATCATGTGGGAGTCAAACGTTTAGCGGAAATGGGAGTTTCGCGAGGAAATGGTCCGCAAATTTCTTTTGATGCTGGTTATGGTGTCGAGAGCTTTGATCCAATAGTTGTTGATTTATTCGTCCCAACTGATCGTCAGATGGCGCTGCGCTATCCAGGTGTAGACCTTGCCGTAGCGTTAGAAAATGATTCAATCAAGGCTGGAAACACAGTTGTTGCCACCCAAGGATCAGCAGGTAGTGCTGGTTTTTCACCTGAAACTGGACTGGTTTTGGCACCTGGTTTCAAAGTCGATGTAACTAGCACACTTGGCGCAGGAGATGTTTTTCATGGAGCTTTAGTTGCTCAATTGATTCAGGGACATCCATTGCAAGAAGCAATGCGCAGAGCTAACGCTGTAGCCGCACTTTCCTGCAGGGGACTAGATGGGCAATCCAAGATTCCAACTACAACTGAACTAACCGCATACCTGGAGGCACATTGATGAGAAAACCATTAACTAAATTGGCTCGTCCTTCTGGGGCGCTAGCCATGGTTGCAGTTGATCAACGTGAAGCACTTCGTGGAATGTTCGCTCCCCACCAAAGTACTCCAGTTCCTGATTCACAATTGACGCAGTTCAAAGTCGATGTTGCACGCGAACTTTCACCATTTGCATCTGCGCTATTGGTAGACCAAGAGTTTGGAATCGATGCAATCATCGATCAAAAGGCGTTAAACAGTGGATGTGGATTGATTGCTGCAGCTGATTTGTTAGTTGGACCTGCTGGCGGTGCTGCGACAGATACCGCAGTGGATCCAGATGTTGATCCAATTCGGATGCGTGATATCGGAAGCGTGGGTTTGAAGTTTCTAGTTTTATGGCGCAATGATGAGTCTCCAGATGCGCGTGCAAAGCTAGTTGAAGATTTCAATAAGTTGTGTGAAGTTTCAGGATTGCCATCAATTATCGAAATCATTGTTAAGCCACCAACAGATTCTTCGCGCAGCTTTAATCGTGAAGAAGAGTTGGTGATCGCTGCACGTGAAGCAGCAGCTTGGAAGCCAGATCTCTATAAGGCAGAAGTTCCATTCCACGGTGAGGGAGATTTAAATCTTGTAACCAAGAATGCTGAAAGAATTTCTGAGGCTATTGGTTCGCCATGGGTAGTTCTTTCAAATGGTGTTAAACAACCATTCTTCAATGATGCGGTCAAAGCGTGCGCCATGGGTGGTGCCAGTGGTTTCCTTGCAGGACGCGCGGTCTGGGCCGACATTGTCAGTTCACCAGATATTCCAAAGGCCCTTCGCGAAATCTCGATTCCACGCTTAGAACAGTTAGCTGAAATCGTTGATACTCATGCAAAGCCTTGGAGCAGTTGGTAATTAGCCCCAGAGCTCTTTGATTTCAACTACTCGGCCTTCTTTGATGCTCTTGTGAGCAGCAAGGCCAGTTACAGCGCTAGTTACTCCATCTTTCAAGGTAATTTCTGCTGGGGTTGAGTTCAAGATCGCATCGCGAAACTTTGTGTGTTCGATATAAGAAGCTCCGTAGTGGTGGCCCATGTACTTAACATCGTAGTTGTGAACAATTTTCTGTTCATTTCCACGTGCTCGGCTAGCTCCTCGAGCCCAACCAGTTAACTTACCAATCGAATCACGACGAGAAGCACGTACAACTTGAGAAGGCAAGAATGATTCGATCTTTCCTTCATCGCCAACAATTGTCAGAATCTCTTTATCAAATGAACCTTCACCAAACATACACAGATCTAACATTCCGCGAGCACCATTAGCGTATTCGAGAACAACATATGCGTTATCCAACATATCCGCTTGCTTGCCATCGTATTTTTCATCTAAGTGATTAACGCTTTGACCACCTGATGCAAAGACACGTACCGGAGTTTCTCCAATGACGATGTCCATTAAGTTGAAATAGTGGCAACACTTTTCAACCAGAGTTCCGCCCGTACGTTCTGCAAAACGATTCCAGTTATCAACCTTTGGATAAAAAGGCTCGCGATGTTCACGAATAGAAACTTGATGAATCGTGCCAGCTTCTCCCTCTTTAGCGCGCGCGATTGCTTCTGCAACGGGTGGCATGAAACGGTACTCAAGACCCATCCACGTCATTGCACTTCGCTTGTCATCCCAGGCAAGAATTGATTTCAAATCTTCAACTGTTGTGGCAAGTGGCTTTTCAACAAAAACAGCCAAATCAGTAGCGAGCGCATCCTTTAAAACTGCTGCATGTGTGTCATTTGGAGTGGCGATTACAACAGCATCAACTAGTCCAGAGTCCAACAAAGCGCGATGGTCTGAGAAAACGGCGGCTCCAGGTGCCATGGCAAGGGCGGCATCTTGAGATGGCTTATGGGGATCGCTGATCGCAGTTACAGCCGCTCCACCCATGACTTTGATGTTCTCAATATGCTCGCGGCCCATGCTGCCCGCACCGATAATCCCGTACCGAAGCTCTGTTTTCATGGCAACAGGTTAGACCACTGAGAGAATTTTGGGCAGGGGGGTAGACGAAACACGCTCAACTGTCCTAGACTCCCGCAAGAGGTCAGACCACTACCCATTTATATGCGAAGAGAGGCATGTGTAGATATGGCAATAACTCCGCCGCAGTATCTGCTTCATCATGATGGCGACAATGTTGCTGTTGCGATGGAAGATCTGCAACCAGGAACTCTTAAAGGCCGTTCCGTAAAAGAAGGAACCGAGGGCACTGCAGTGCTTAATCACGCGATTCCGCTAGGTCATAAATTTGCACTCACAGATCTTGCTGAGGGCGACGCAATTATTAAGTACGGCATCAAAGTCGGACTTGCATCAGCTGCCATTAAAAAGGGCGATTACATTCACACACACAACATGAGGAGTTATCGATGGGAAGCAAGCCGCGCTTAACTGGATACCGCCGCGAAAACGGCACTATGGGTATCCGCAATCACGTAATTATCTTGCCTCTCGATGATCTTTCGAATGCAGCTGCAGAAGCGGTCGCAAAAGTTATTCCGGGCACAATGGCACTACCTCACGCTTTTGGTCGCCTGCAGTTTGGTGATGATCTACAACTAACTTTCGACACACTTATTGGAACTGGCGTTAACGCTAACGTTGCAGCAGTTGTTGTGATTGGTATCGAACCAAAGTGGACACAACGTGTTGCAGATGGAATTGCAAAGACTGGAAAGCCAGTTGCAGCGTTTTCAATTGAAGGTAAGGGCGATCTACAAGTTATTCAAGAAGCTAGCCGCGTAGCAGCAATGTTCTTACAAGATGCATCAGCTCTTGTTCGCACTGAAGCTGAAATGGGCGACATGATTATGTCAATCAAGTGCGGAGAATCAGATACAACTTCTGGTCTTGGCTCTTGCCCAACAACATCACAAGCTGTTGACCGTTGGGTTGAAGCCGGCGGAACTGTCTTCTTTGGTGAAACTTCAGAGCTAACTGGCGGTGAGCATCTGATTGCAGAACGTTGCATCGATGCAGCAACTCGCGATCTGTTCCAGGTTACATATGACAACTACATCAAAGTTATTGAAGCAACTGGTGCAAACTTGCTTGGTTCACAGCCAACACAAGGAAACATCGCTGGTGGCTTAACAACTATCGAAGAAAAGGCACTTGGAAACATTGCCAAGACTGGTTCTGTCCCTGTTGTTGGCGTCCTTAAGCCTGCTGAAATGCCTAACCCAGCAAACCCTGGCTTGTATTTCATGGATTCATCATCGGCTGCAGCTGAGTGCGTAACTCTGATGGCTGCTGGCGGAGCTGTCATTCACTTGTTCCCAACAGGTCAAGGCAACGTTATTGGAAACCCAATCGTTCCTGTTCTGAAGTTAACGGCAAACATCAAGACTGCTAAGTCAATGACTGAGCACATCGATCTAGATGTTTCAGGTTTGCTTCGTTACGAATACGACCTAACCAAAGCTGGCGACATGATGATGGATGTCATTTATGACACTGTAAATGGTCGTCTCTGCAAGGCTGAAGTCATGGGTCACCGTGAATTCACATTTACAAAGTTGTACATCTCTGCATAATGATTCTGATTTCTGAAGATGTATGGGGAACTCCCTTCCAAACACTGGAAGGGAGTTTTCCCATTACGCGTAATGATGAATTATGGAATAACCCTGAAGAACTTAAAGCTGCCCTAAAGGATATGAAGGCACTTGTTGTTCGCAACCGTACAAAGGTAACTGCTGATGTAATCGCTGCAGCACCCAATCTGAAAGTTATAGCGCGCGCAGGTGTTGGCTTAGACAATATTGATATCAAGGCTGCAGATGCGGCAGGTGTTGTAGTTGTTGCAGGACTTGGAGCTAACGCAGTTAGCGTTGGTGAATTAACTCTTGGTCTTGCACTTTCGCTCCTTCGCAATGTTCCAGGCCATGATGTGGCTACGCGTGATGGCGGTTGGGTGCGTACTCCTGGTCGCGAACTGTCTGGATTAACGTGGGGCCTCTTAGGTTGTGGTGCAACCGGTGTTGCAACAGCTAAATTGATTCAAGGTTTCAACTGTTCAGTGTTGGGTTATGACCCATATGCAAAAAATGTTGCAGGCGTAGAACTGACTTCTTTCGAAGATGTTCTAAAGCGAAGTGATGTTGTCAGTATTCATATGCCATCAACGCCTGAAACAAATGGAAGCATCAATGCAGCAACGCTTGCTTTGATGAAGAAGGATGCCATCATCGTCAATGTTGGTCGTGGAGAAGTCATCAATGAAGCCGACCTAATTGTGGCGCTAAAGGCTAAAACCATTGCCGGAGCAGCACTTGATGTACGAGCGCAAGAGCCTCCGACAACAGGTGAAATGGAAACAATTCCAAATTTGATCCTAACCCCACATGTTGCCGGCATTACCAAGGAAAGCCAACTTCGCATTAATCAAATTTTGACGGCAAACATTGAATTAGTTTTGAACTCAAAGCCCGCCACACACGCAGTTGGCGCATTAAAGGAAAGTAATAATTAAATGCCACAGCTAACGGTTGGAACAGCGATAGCTAAAGCGCAGCAACTTTTGCAAGCGGCAGGCGTTCCCGCAGAGCAAGCTGAAACAACGGCTAGATGCATTGTTGCAAGTGATCGTTGGGGAATCGGAAGCCATGGTTTGATGCGCCTTCCTTTTTATCTCTCTCGTTTAAATGCTGGTGGAATCAATCCGAATGCAGAACTAAAAACTGTTACAGATTTACCAAGTCTTGTTGTCTTTGATGGCAATGATGGTCTTGGACATTGGCAGCTACAAAAAGCTGCAGAGATTGCATCAGAGCGTGCATTAGTTAATGGTGTTGCAGCTGTAGGTGTTGGACGTTCTAATCACTGCGGTGCGTTAGGTATTTATGTGTGGCCCATGATTAATCGTGGCTTAGTAGGAATTGCGTTTAGCACGGGCCCTGCAGTGATGCCTCCTTGGGGTGGAAACAAAGCATTGCTTTCAACTTCGCCAATTGCGGCAGGTATTCCGACGAATCCTCCAACTGTTGTTGATCTTGCAACCAGTGCAGTAGCACGCGGAAAGATTCAAGCAAAAGCACAAGCAGGAGCAGAGCTTGAACCAGGATGGGCGTTTACAAAAGATGGTGCACCAACAACTGATGCAAAAGAAGCACTGGCAGGAATGCTCGCACCATTAGGTGGAGTTAAGGGATATGCCGTTGCAGTCTTAGTTGAATCTCTTACCGGAATGTTGATTGGACCAACACTTGCAAAAAACATTCCAGATATGTTTGCCGCTAGCCAAGATGCATTACCGCAGCAGATTTCTCACTTCATCATCGCCATAGATGCTGCCAAGCTGTCAGTTGATGGGAACAATGGCCGAACAGCTGAATTTGCCGCAGAAGTAACTGCTGCAGGCGGGCGCTTGCCGGGCTCAAACCGAGTTAACCCAGAGAAGTTAAATCTTAATGATGAAATCACAATCACTGATCAAGTCTTTGGACAGTTAGGTTTCTAAGTGGTTAAAACATACGTGCCAGGTTTTGCATTAATCGGCGCACTTGTTGCTGTTGCATTTCAGATAAATCAGTTTCAATCTGCAATTAGTCCACTGGCTTTATGCGTAGCTTTTGGTTTTATTGTTGCAAACCTTGTTAAGTGGCCAGAATTTGCAAACCCCGCAACTAAGTTATCAAGCAAGACCATCATGCGAATTGGTGTTGCGCTACTAGGCGCTCAAGTAAGTGTTGTTTCATTAAAGGAAATTGGCTTAAAAGGTGTGATCACAGTAATTATCGTGGTCACCTTCACCATCTTTGGGATTTTGGGTTTGTCTAAACTTTTTAGAATGTCTGGCGAACTTGGTTTGCTTATCGGTGTTGGTTTTGGAGTCTGTGGTGCGACCGCAGTTGCTGCGATACGTCCGCAGACACGAGCTACCGAAGAAGAAACTTCTTATGCAATTGGTTTGATCGCACTGTGTGGAACCCTTTCTATTTTCATGCTTCCACTTATTGGGCATGTAATTGGATTGGATACCCGTGAATTTGGTGCATGGGCAGGTGCTGCGGTCCACGATGTTGGTCAAGTGGTGGCAACAGCATCTGTGTGGGGAGATGATGCAGACAAGTATGCGATCGTGATCAAGCTTTCGCGGGTTTGTTTACTTGCACCCATTGTTTTGATTCTTTCAATTCGCCATCGCCGTTGGTTAACTTCGCAGGGTAAGCAAGAGGTTGAATCTGCAAAGGTTCCACTTATTCCATTCTTTGTACTTGGCTTCATTGCAGTTGCGGTTCTAAATAACCTTGTTGATATCAATGATGGCTTGCATGACAACATTGTTTTGCTCAGCAAGTTAATGCTTGGAGCTGGCCTAGTTGCGCTGGGTTCAGGGGTGCGCTGGAAGGCAATTCGCGCTATTGGTCCGCGTCCCATGGCCATGGGAATGGTGGCCTGGGTAGTCGTAGCAGGGGTAGCACTCGCTGCCGTTAAGGTAACGGGTCTTTGACAGATACCCCCGGGGGTATGGTACTTTTTCCTTAGTCAAAACAACTAAGGAGTTAAACCATGTGTTCAAGAGTTACATGTCATGTTTGCAAGAAAGCCACTTGGTCAGGGTGCGGAGAGCATATCGAGCAGGCATTAGCTGGTGTAGCTGAAGCAGATCGCTGTTCCTGCTAATAATGGCTACCAAAAAAATTACGCATGTTCTTTCAGATGAAGAACAAATCATCGCAATTGCAAAGAGAATCAAGCGAGCTCAAGGCCAACTTGGCGCTGTAGCTCGCATGCTTGAAGAAGGAAGAAACTGCGATGAGATTGTGACTCAGATGTCAGCAGTGTCAAAAGCTGTTAATACAGCGGCCTTTACTTTGATTTCAGCAAGTTTAAAAGAATGTATCGTTGAAGGAAAGAACAACTCGGATGCAGTGACTGCACAATTACAAAAACTGTTTCTAAGTCTGGCCTAGGGGAATTTCATGAAAAAAATCATCGCATTAATCGCATCAGTGCTACTGCTAGCGGGTTGCTCATCAAGCACTACTGCAAGTGATCTAAGCGTCACCGAGTTTTCAGCCAAGATTGCAGAAGTGGGGGTAATCACTCTGGATGTGCGAACACCTGGTGAATTTGCAGAAGGCTACATCAAAGGTGCGCGTTTGATTAATTTCCAAAGCGGCAACTTTGAAAATGAGATTGCAGCACTAGATAAGAATGCAACGTATGCGGTCTACTGCCGCAGTGGAAACCGTTCGGGTCAAGCCGTGAAAGTCATGCAAGATGCTGGTTTTACCAATGTCTTCAATATGAACGGTGGAGTTATCGATTGGGCCAACGCCGGATTACCACTGGTGAATAACTAATGAGAATTGTTGTTATCGGAGGTGTTGCAGGCGGTATGTCTGCAGCTACTCGTCTACGCCGCTTAAATGAAAAAGCAGAGATAATTGTGCTTGAAAAAAGTGGCCATGTTTCATATGCAAACTGTGGCTTGCCGTACTACGTCGGTGGCGTAATTGAGAATGAAAAAGATTTACTTTTACAAACTCCAGCTTCGCTTCATGCTCGCTTTCGTCTAGATATTCGAGTCAACACCGAAGTACTAGCGATCAACCCTGCCAAGAAGGTTGTTGCAATCAAGAATCTTGTAAATGGTCAAACTTCTGAACTTGATTATGACAAGTTGATCTTGAGTCCAGGTGCATCACCTGTTGTTCCACCAATTCCTGGCATCGAACGAGGAATGACACTTCGCACAGTTGAAGATGTTGAAAAGATCGCTACTAGTGTTGGAAAGAATCCAGCTAGCGCTGTTGTAATCGGTGGTGGATTCATCGGTGTTGAAATCGCAGAAAATTTGATTCATCGCAAGATTCCTACCGCCTTGGTTGAGGCAACAGATCAAGTATTAATGCCACTAGACCCAGAACTAGCGACCTTGGTTGCCAAAGAGATGCGTACGCACGGTGTAGATCTTCATCTTGGTGCAAGTGTTGTAAAAATCAATGCAGATTCAGTTGAACTTTCAAATGGTGCGGTGCTGCCAGCAGAAATGGTTATTTTGGCAATAGGAGTTCGCCCCGAAATCGGATTAGCAAAGGCTGCCGGCCTTGAAATCGGTACGCGCAATGGAATTAAAGTTGATGACTTTAATCGCACCAGCAACCCAGATATCTATGCCGTAGGAGACGCTGCCGAAAAGATTGATGCACTTGATGGCAGTGCAACATTGGTACCGCTAGCGAATCTGGCAAATAGACATGGTCGGGTTGTTTCTGATCACATAAGCGGTTTGAAAGTTCGACCTGTTAAAACAATAGGAACAGCAATCGTAAAAGTATTTGATTTAATGATTGCTACGACTGGGTGGAATGAAAAGAGATTGAAGGCCGCAGAACGCCCTCATCAGGTGATTCATATTCATCCAAATTCACATGCTGGTTATTACCCAGATGCTAAGCAAATGACTTTGAAATTAATCTTTGATCCAAAGACAGGTGAAATTCTCGGCGCTCAAGGTGTTGGAATCGAAGGTGTCGATAAGCGTATTGATGTAATTGCGACAGCAATGCGCGGAGGAATTACGGCGCCAGAACTTGCCGATCTAGAACTGGCATATGCACCACCATTTGGTTCAGCGAAGGATCCAGTAAACATGTTGGGGTATGTGGCAGAAAATGTTGTTTCAGGCTTAAGCAAAGTAGCCCAATGGCACGAGATCGATGAGTATCGCGAAAAAGGATTTGAACTTCTGGATGTTCGATCTGAACAAGAATGTGGACGTGGCATCATTCCAGGAGCAATCAATATTCCTGTTGATGAAATTCGCGCTCGATATTCAGAATTAAAGAACAAAAATCTATTGGTGAATTGCCAAGTTGGATTACGTGGTCACACCGGTTCGATGTTGTTAAAAGAGCTCGGTTTTAATGCAGTAAATCTTGATGGTGGTTATCTAACGTGGATTAACTCACCAGCAGGCCCGACAACAAAACTGTCATAAGTAGGTAGAATCTTCTTCACTAAACTTTGGAGATGGAGCCAGTAGTGAAGAAGTTACGTGTAGCCGTAATTGGTGGGGGACAGTTTTCATCCTCATTTATCCACTTGTTTCAAGCGCACCCATTTGTTGAAGAAGTTGGCTTAGTTGAGCTTAACCCTGAAAGACGAGCCAGCATTGCTGCGAAGTTTTCGATTAATCGCACTTTTGCCAGCCTAGAAGATTTGTGGGCAAGCGATTTCAACGCCGTGGCAATTTTCACTCCACGGTGGACCCATGCGCAAATTGCTTTAGCGGCAATTAAAAATGGACGACATGTTTACACCGCGGTTCCTATGGGAATTACTCAGAATGAGATTTCACAGCTTGTTGAAGCGGCGAGTAAGACTAACCTGACTTATTTTATGGCTGAAACAAGTTTCTATTATCCAGCTGTTGTTTTCTCTCGCAAAAAGTTTGCCCAAGGTGAGATAGGAAAATTCGTTTATGGCGAAGGCGAATATCTTCATGATATGTCACATGGCTTCAGTGATGCCTATGCTGCTAATGGCGGAGACGAATGGAAATCAACAGCAAGCTTTCCTCCTATGTTGTATGCAACACATTCAGTCAGCACAATTCTTTCAGTTACTGGTGCTCAAGCAACGTCAGTAACGTGTATCGGATTAAAAGACACTGCAGATGATGGAATTTTCGATTCGGATGTAAGTATGTGGAAAAACAATCAAAGCAATCAAGTAGCTTTGTTTGAAACTAGTGATGGTGGAATTATGCGCATTGCTGAACTAAGACGAGTAGGAACTGCGCCACTGGAATCCACTGTTCGAATGAGTATTTTTGGAACTGAAGGTTCATTTGAACAACAAGTAGGTTATGCATCCTGGGCCACAAAGAATAGTTTCGATATTGTTACAGATGAAATTGGAACTTTTTCTGACGTTGAAAATCCATATTCATTACGTCCCGATTATGTTCCACCAAATTTGTGGGATGGCGGTTTTGCGCGAGTGCATGATCGTTCACAATTGCCAAAGGAGTTCTTAGGACTTTCAAATGGACACGGTGGTTCACATCAATTTATGGTCGATGACTTTGTTATGGATGCAGTTGGAGAGCGAAAAGCACCTATGAATGTCATTGATGCAGCAAGGTTCACGATTCCAGGGGTAATTGCCCACCAATCAGCCCAAATTGCCGGTCAAAAGCTCCAAATCCCGCAGTATTGAGCGCATTTGTAACCCTTTTGTTACCAAGTATTCCTGTCTTTTGAGCTAGCCCAGGCGTAGATTTCCAGCTGTCCAAGGGATTTGACCCCTCAAAGCCCAATGACCTTCGAAGGCTCTATTAATAGAAAAGGACGATGATGTCAGATCAAAATAATGGCATTTCCCGCCGCTCGGTACTTAAGGGTGCTGCAGTTGGTGGTTTAGGAATCGCAGCAGGTGGTTCTCTACTTGCAGGTTGCGGAAGCAATGATGTCGGCCCAATGAAGTGGGGCGGCCGTGGACTTGAAGAATCTTCAGTTCAGTGGCACGAAGCAGTTAAGGCTGCTTACGAGACAGCAACTGGTAACACAGTAACTCTGAACATGAACGATGCAAATGCGTTCCAGAACAACCTTTCACAATACCTACAGGGAACACCTGATGATGGTTTTGACTGGATGGCTGGATACCGCATGCAGTTCTACGCAGATCAAGGTCTGCTAGAAGATGTGTCAAGTGTTTGGGATGAAATCGGCGATCAGTTCGCTGAGTCATACAAGATTGCATCAACAGGTTCAGATGGAAAGCAATACTTCCTTCCAACATCTTGGTACCCATGGGGACTTCACTACCGTAAGTCAACAATGACAGAGCTTGGTCTAGATCCTGAGAACATCGCAAACTGGGATGATTTCATGAAGATGCTAGAAGCAACAAAGAAGAAGGGCCTCATCGGCTACGCACTTGGTGACAAGGGTGGCTGGGAAGCAATGGGAACTTTCGACATTCTTAACGCTCGTATCAACGGATACCAATTCCACGTTGATCTACTTGCAGGTAAGGAAAAGTGGACAGATGCGAAGGTTGCAGAAGTCTTCAAGTACTTCGAAATGATGATTCCTTACATGAACAAGAACGTTCTAGATATTTCATGGGAAGGCATGCGCGATCTTCTACTACAGAAGAAGTGCGGTGCAATGATGATGGGTTCATGGTTCTCAGGTGACTTCAAGACTCTGTCACAAGCTGACTATGACGATCTATGGATCGTTCCATTCCCAGAAATCAACCCAGAGCACGGCCGCGACACTATTGATGCACCTATTGATGGTCTTTGCGTTGCAGCAAATGGTGAGAACACAGAAGGCGGAAAGGATCTAGTTAAGTGGTTGGCTTCTAAGGAAGGCATGCAAGCACGTCTAGATTCAGGTAACACATTCACTTCTGCAAACAACGGACAAGATACTTCAAGCTACGACCCATTCCAGAAGCAACAGCTTGCTGTTATGGCAGAAGCTAAGTACATCACTCAGTTCCTAGATCGTGACACACGTCAAGATTTCGCGAACCCAGTTGTTGCACCAGCAATTCAAAACTTCCTACGTGCTCCAAAGGATATTAACAAGATCCTTGAATCAGTACAGGCACAATGGGATGCACTACCTGCTCTTTAATTTATAGAAGTACTATGAATTTTAGGATAGGATAATTGTTATGACCTCGACGGCGACGAACTCACCAGTTCGTCGCCGTCGAGCATTTTCTCGAAAAGATCGATTAACGCTCACAGCTTTTGTGGGAATCCCAACCGCATTCCATATTCTTTTAGTTTGGGTGCCAGCAATTGGAACAATTGGACTTTCATTTACATTTTGGTCCGGTATCCATATCTCAGATATCAAATGGGCTGGTTTTGAAAATTACAACAATATTTTTACTGGCACTCCTGTGTTTTGGGATGCAATTCAAAACAACGTTATTTGGTTGCTTTGGTTTGGATTGATTGCCACACCACTAGGAATTCTCTTGGCGTATCAAATTGACCGACAAATTCGCGGTCATCGCTTTTATGAATCAGCATTTTTTGTCCCTGTAGTTCTCTCACTTGCAGTTACCGGAATCATCTGGAACTTTATGCTGCAACCGGGTGGTTTCGTTCAGGGAATAATGGGTCGTGATATTTCCAACCCAATTTCAATTTATGGAAACTACGACATCAATACCTACGTGATTCTGGGTATCGCTTCGTGGCGGCATATTGGTTACATCATGCTGCTTTATTTATCAGGACTAAAGTCAGTAGATCCATCGCTTAAAGAGGCGGCAGCTATTGATGGCGCAACTGAATGGCAGACTTTCCGCAAGGTAATTCTTCCGACCATGAAGCCTGTCAACATCATCATTATTGTGATTACGGTTATTGATTCCTTGCGAGCCTTTGACATTGTGTACATGATTTATGGGTCAAGTACGGGTTGGCCAATTTTGGGTATTTTAGTTTTCCAGAATATCTCTGGCGGTGGAATGTCCATGAAGGGCGCTGCTTACGCAGTGATTTTGTTCGCCCTATGTATCGGTCCGATGATCACCTACCTGAAGCAAAGCTTCTCTGAGGATGTTAAATAATGACATCGTTAGCGGCTGAGCCAAAGTATAAGAACACTCAAAAAACTAAAGATCGAGTCATTTCGATTTTCATCGGATTTTTTGCTTTAGCCTGGTTGTTTCCAATTGCTTGGACTATTTGGAGTTCACTTCGACCATATAACGATGTGATTGCCAACGGAGTTTTTTCGGTACCAAATACACTGAACTTTGACAACTATTACAACGCAATCCGCTTGATGAAGCTTCCAATGTACTTGACCAACTCTATGTTGATCACGGTTCCGGCAGTTGTACTGACTCTTGGGTTTGGCTCTCTCATTGCATTCGTTGTTTCTCGCTACTCATTTAAATTTAATGTTGCCTTACTTCTATTTTTTACTGCAGGAAATTTGCTTCCTCAGCAGCTCGTTTTCATTCCACTTTTTAAGATGTACTTATGGATTGGTGACTTGCTTGGAAACCGTGCACTTTTATACGACAGCATTTTAGGTGTAGTTCTAATCCACGTTGCTTTCCAATTAGGTTTTGCTACCTTCGTTCTTTCTTCTTATTTGAAGACAATTCCTAAGGAAATTAGCGAATCAGCGATGGTGGATGGCGCATCAGTCTGGGTTCATTACACACAAATCATCTTGCCATTGCTTCGCCCACCATTGGCTTCCTTGGCTGTCCTTATGTCCACGTGGATTTATAACGACTTCTTCTGGGCACTTGTTCTAATGAAGTCAGATTCCAAGCGTCCAATTACTTCAGCACTAGCCCGCCTTCAAGGCGAGTTTGTTACCGACTTTAATCTCTTGGCTGCAGGCGCAATCGTTGCTGCATTGCCAACCCTTATTGTGTTCATTGTTTTGCGTAAGCAGTTTGTTTCAGGTCTAACACTCGGCTCAACCAAGGGCTAATTTAAGAAAGCTGGGGGCAATGAAAGCAATTCAGATCACCGAATTCGGTGGTCCAGATGTCATGCATCTTGTAGAACTAGCTGATCCACATGCAGCTGAGGGCTTAGAACTCCTAAATGTTTCTGCAATTGGAATCAACTATGCAGACACTCACCAAACCGAAAACTCATACCTTTCAGCCCAGAAACTTCCTTTGGTACCCGGTATCGAAGTTGTAGGAACCACATCGAAAGGTGTTCGCGTTCTGGCACCAGTTGATGGCGGGGGATATGCACAAAAAGCGCTGACTCATCCGGCAACAATGATTCCAATTCCTGATGGCGTTACCGATGAACAAGCTCTGTGTATGTTGGTTCAAGGATCAACTGCTTGGCACATCTTAAAAACTGTTGGTCATTTACAACCAGGTGAAACTGTTGTCGTGCATGCAGCTGCTGGTGGCGTAGGAACCATTGCAATTCAGTTGGCAAAAATGTGGGGCGCTAAAGTAATTGCGGTTGCATCTTCTGAAGCAAAGCGCGCACTTGCAACTTCTCTTGGAGCAGACATCGTTGTAGAAGCAACTCATGAAAACTTAGGTGATGCAATCAAAGCGGCCAATGGTGGTAAGCGAGTCAATCTAATTCTTGAAATGGTTGGCGGAAAAACTTTTGATGACAGTCTAGAAATTCTTGCGCCTTTTGGTCGCTTGGTTACTTACGGAATGGCTTCACGAGTTGCACCAACGATGATTCAACCGGCAACGCTTATGGGTGGAAGCAAGACAATCACTGGATTTTGGTTGTCACATTGCTTCGGCAAGAAAGAGTTAATGAACGATGTAATCGAAAAACTCTTCGCACTTGTTGTTGAAGGAAAGCTAAAGCCAGTTATTGGTGCAACGTATCCGCTGAGCGAAGCCACGAAAGCCCACAAGGCGATGCTGAGCCGTGAAACAACCGGCAAGATCACGCTAAATCCAGCCTTATAAATAGGTAATTTTTCCAAAGTGGAAGTTAGAAGGTAGGCTCAGCACTCGGCTAAACACCGAGTGATCGGTGCCCCCCTAGCTCAGTCGGTAGAGTGTTTCCATGGTAAGGAAAAGGTCACCGGTTCGATTCCGGTGGGGGGCTCGAAAGAGGTTCTTCACCAAGAAGTTCCGATCTTTTTAAACGCACAA
>Ga0082207_1000554_pt1 | contig 20913 bp, 19 predicted proteins | sample LakMenEpi10Aug09_FD_71540 | JGI IMG/M metagenome (GOLD analysis project Ga0082207, IMG submission 71540)
CGTGCCTCGGCGGAGTAACGCGGGGAGGCGCGGGGAATGCGGCGTCCGCGCCCCCCCCCCCGGCGAGACCGCCCTCAGGCGGGCTCGCCGAGGTGGAGGGCGTCTGGAGAGGGTATGCCCCCTACCGCCCGACATCACGACGCGCCATGCGGGGGCACGACGCGCTATGCGGCGGCAGCACGACGCGCCGTCCGCCGGCGTTGCAACACCCCCCAAGGAACTCAAGCCGTCGGCAACACGTAGTCCTTGAACTGCTCCCGCAGCTTGTTCTTCTGCATCTTGCCGGTGGCCCCCAGCGGAATCGCGTCGACGAACACCACGTCATCCGGTGTCCACCATTTCGCGATCTTGCCCTCGTAGAACGCGATCAAGTCCTCACGGGTCACCTCGGCACCGGGCTTCTTCACCACCACCAGCAGCGGCCGTTCGTCCCACTTCGGGTGGCGTGCCGCGATGCAGGCTGCCATGGCCACCGCCGGGTGCGCCATCGCGATGTTTTCCAGGTCGATCGAGCCTATCCACTCGCCCCCGCTCTTGATCACGTCCTTGGTTCGGTCCGTGATCAGCATGAAGCCCTCGGCGTCGATCTTGGCCACGTCGCCGGTGGGAAACCAGCCGTCGCGCAGCACATCGCCGCCGTCGCCACGGAAGTAGCTCTGCAGAATCCAAGGGCCGCGCACCAGCAGATCGCCACTCTTGTCGGTGCCGAAGGGAATCTCGTGGCCATCCTCGTCCACCACCTTCATGTCCACCCCAAAAATGGCGCGGCCCTGGCGGTTCATGATGGCAAAGCGTTCTTCCTGCGTCATCTGCAGGTGGCGCGCCTTGAAGGTGGAGGCGGTTCCCAAGGGGCTCATTTCCGTCATGCCCCAGGCGTGGATCACATCCACCCCGTACTGTTCCTTGAAGGTGCGGATCATCGCCGGCGGGCAGGCCGAGCCGCCGATCACCGTGCGCCGCATGGTGCTGAAGGTCAGCTGGTTCGCGCCGGTATGGGCCAGCAGCGCCTGCCACACCGTGGGCACTCCGGCGGACAGCGTGACCTTCTCGCTTTCGAACAGCTCGTACAGCGCCTTGCCGTCGAGTGCCCCGCCGGGAAACACCATCTTGGCGCCCGTCATGCACGCCACATACGGCAGTCCCCAGGCGTTCACATGGAACATGGGCACCACCGGCAGGATCACATCGCGTGCCGAGCAGTTCAAGGCATCGGGCAAAGCGGCGGCCATGGTGTGCAACAGCGTCGAGCGGTGGCTGTAAAGCACGCCCTTGGGGTTGCCCGTGGTGCCGCTGGTGTAGCAAAGCGATGAAGCCGACTGCTCGTCAAAGGTGGGCCAGCTGAAGGCATCGTCAGCCTGAGCATCGATCAGGTCTTCGTAAACGAGCAGGTTCGGAATCGCCTTGGCCGCCTCCGGCAAGTGCGCGCGGTCGGTCATCGCCACCCAATGCTTGACCGTCTTCGTGCGCGGGGCCACCGCGGCGATCACCGGCAGGAAGGTCAAGTCGAAGAACAGGATCTGGTCTTCCGCGTGGTCGGCGATCCACACCACCTGATCGGGGTGCAGACGCGGGTTCACCGTGTGCAGCACCGAGCCGATGCCCGACACCGCGAAGTACAGCTCCATGTGCCGGTAACCGTTCCAAGCCAGGGTGGCCACGCGGTCGGAGGGCTTCACGTCCATTGCCTGAAGGGCGCGGGCCATGCGGCGCGAACGCGAGGCCAGTTCCTTGTAGGTGCAACGATGGATGTCGCCTTCCACACGGCGCGAGACGATCTCCTGCTCCGGGTGGTGTCGCTCGGCATGAACGAGCAGGGAGGAAATCAGCAGCGGTTGCTGTTGCATCAATCCGAACATCGCGAGTCTCCTGTTTGTGTTCAAGCAAACGGTGCGGGGTCAGGCCATGGCCTCACCCATGCGAATGGCACGGCCCGGGGCCCAAACGGGATTGAACGACATGGGCACAGGCATCCTTGGCCACAACATCACCACGGTCGACCCCAGCAGGAATCGGCCCATCTCGGCAGCTTGTGCCAACTCGATCGCCTGGTCGGCATAGCGCCACTCCCGCACCACGCCCACGCGCGGCGGGTTCACCACACCATGCCACACCGTGGCCATGCTGCCCACGATGGTCGCGCCCACCAGCACCAGCACGAAGGGCCCATGTGCCGTGTCGAAGACGCAGACCACGCGCTCGTTGCGCGCAAACAAACCCGGTACGCCGCGCGCGGTGGCGGGGTTGACCGAATACAGGTCACCGGGCACATGGATCATCCGCGTGAGTCGCCCCGCGCACGGCATGTGGATGCGGTGGTAGTCGCGCGGGCTGAGGTACAAGGTGGCGAACGAGCCATTCTGGAAACGCGCGGCCAATTCGGCGTCGCCCCCCACCAGGGCCCGCGTGCTGTAGCGGTGGCCCTTGGCCTGGAACACCTGGTCACCTTCGATCGGCCCGAACTGGCTGATCGCGCCATCCACCGGGAACACCCATTCGGCCTGGGCGATCGGGCGAGCACCCGGGCGCAATTCGCGGGTGAAGAAGTCGTTGAAGCTGGCGTAGGCGCCGATGTCAGGGTTGGCCGCCTCGGACATGTCCACCCCGTAGCGCTTCACGAACCAGCGGATGGCGGCGGTGGTGGCGCCACCGCCCTGAGACCGTGCCAGCGATCCCATCAACTCGGTGAGGGCGCGCTTGGGCAGCAGGTGCTGCAAGGCCAGGAACAAGCGGTCGGACATGGCGGGTGGCTCAGCGCACGGGCACAGGCGCGTTGCCGCCGCTCAGGCGCGCCTCACCGCCCATGACGCGCAGGGCGTGCATCGCACCGGCTCCCACCGATGCACCGAATCGCTTGGCCAGTCGCTCGGCCACGTTCTCGCGCGGGCTGTAATCGACCACATCGGGCGCCTGCACCTTCTCGCGGGCCACCAGGTCCACGCTGCCCACCGCATCGGCCAGTCCGAGGCGCACGGCCTCCTCGCCGTTCCAGAACAGGCCGGAGAAGGTGTCGGGCGTGGCCTTCAGACGAGAGCCGCGGCCCTCCTTGACCACCCCGATGAACTGCTGGTGGATCTGGTTGATCAGGGCCTGTGCATGCTCGCGCTCGCGCGGGCTCTGCGGGGCGAAGGGGTCGAGCATGCCCTTGTTCTCGCCGGCCGTGATGAGGCGGCGCTCCACCCCCAACTTGCCCATGAGGTCCACGAAGCCGAAGCCCTCCATCAACACACCGATGGAGCCCACCAGGCTGGCCTTGTCCACGTAGATCTCGTCGGCGGCCACGGCGATGTAGTAGGCACCGGAGGCGCAGATTTCCTCGACCACCGCGTAGACCTTCTTCTGGTGGATTTCCTTGAGTCGACGAATCTCGTCGTTGACCAGGCCAGCCTGCACGGGTGAGCCGCCCGGGCTGTTGATGCGCAGTACCACCGCGCGCGCATTGGGGTTGGCAAAGGCGTCGCGCAGCGCACTGATCAGGGCCTCCGCGCTGGCCAGGCCTTCGGCGTGGATTTCCCCACGCAGGTCCACCATGGCCGTGTGGGGGCCGGCCGGCGCAGTGCTCAGGCCGCGGCTGGGCGTCAGGGTCCAAATCAGGGCAACGGCCACCAGCAACCAGCCCAAGCGAAACACCGATCGCCAGCGCCGCTCGGCACGACGGTCTTTGATCAGTTCGGTCAGCACACGCTCCATGGCCTGGGCCGTGCCGGGTTCACCCGTGTTGCGTGCCGCATCTTCACGCGAAGCCTGCGCGCCCGGCGCCGCGGGGCTTGAAGCCGCCGGCGGCGCGTCCCTCAAGGGATTGTTCTGCAGCGGATCGTCGTTCATGTGAAGCTCACGGGTTCAAGATCGCCAGAAGGATACCAAGCGACCCGTCCCCCTTCTTCCCGGATGCTCAAGGGCACCAAGGCCCCACGGCCGCACGGGCCTCCCGCGCAGCGGCCATTGCGCGGGTCGTAGGCGGCCCCGTGGATGGAGCACAGGATGAACGCACGGTCGGCGTCCAGGAACTGGCCCGGATTCCAATCCATTTCCGTGGGCACGTGCGCGCAGCGGTTCAGGTACGCCACCACGCGGCCTTCAAAGCGCAGCGCGAAGGCTCGAACGCTCTGGCCACGCCACAGGACATCGAAGGAATAGGCCTGGCCGCGCTCGGCCAAGTCTTCTGAGGCGCAAAGGTCGATGGGCGTCGAGCTCAACTCAGGCATGCTCGCGCAGCCAGTGGTGCAGTTCAGCCGTCGAATGCGCCACATGGCGCGGGTTGAAGGGCGTGAACGCCTCGTGATCGTGCGCGCCGAAGCTCACGCCCACGCTGGCAGTACCGGCGTTCTGCGCCAACTGCAGGTCGTGCGTGGTGTCGCCCACCATGAGGGTGCGCTCGGCCCGCACGCCGAACTCGTCGATCAGCTCCAGCAGCATGCGCGGGTGCGGCTTGGAGGCGGTTTCGTCGGCTGTGCGGGTGCCGTCGAACATGCCCACCAGGTCGGCATGGGCCAGTGCGTCGTTCAGGCCTTGGCGACCCTTGCCCGTGGCCACGGCCAGCCAGTGGTGGCGTGCCTTGAGTTCGCGCAGCATGTCCAGGGTGCCGCCGAAGAGGCTGAGCTCGTGCTGGCTGGCCAGGTAATGGTGCCGGTAGCGCTGGGCCAGTTCTCCATAGCGCTGGGGCGGCAGGTCGGGCACCGCGTGTTCGAGCGCGTCGCGCAGGCCCAGCCCGATCACATAGGCCGCACGCTCCACCGGCGGCACGGCCACACCCAGATCTCGGCAGGCGTTCTGGATGCAGCGCACGATCAGCGCGGTGGAGTCAAAGAGCGTGCCGTCCCAATCGAAGACGATCAGGTCGAATTGTTGGGGTCGGTTCATGGGCAAGGGCAAACGCCCCTCGGGTTCAGAGTCGTTGCAGCAGTGTCGCGCATTCCGATGGAAGAGGCGCCTCAAGGGACACCCGTTGGCCGGTGACCGGATGGTCAAAAGCGATCTGGCGCGCATGCAGGAACATGCGCGCGAACCGCAGTGGCCCGCGCGCCCATTGGCGGTTGCGCGCGAAATCCCCGTACTTGGGGTCACCCACGATCGCGTGACCGTGATGGGCCAGGTGCACGCGGATCTGGTGCGTGCGGCCGGTCTTGAGGGTGACATCCACCTGGCTCACCTGTTCGTGGGCGGTGGGCCCACCGACGGCCGGCCAGGCCTGCACCACCTTCACCAGGGAAATCGAGCGCCGACCATCCGGATGGCCGTCCTGCACCACCCGCACATGCCGCTCGCCGGCGGCGTCCAGTGTCTTGTGCAGCGACAGGTCCACCACCTTCTGGCTGGCCGGCCACTGGCCCCACACCAGGGCGGCGTACACCTTGTGCACGCCGTTTTGGCCGGCCGTGCGGCGGAACTGGTCCTGAAGGTGTACCAGGGCGCTGCGCTTCTTGGCCAACAGCAGGATGCCCGAGGTTTCCTTGTCGAGCCGGTGCACCAGTTCCAGAAACCGGGCGCCTGGGCGTGCGCGACGCAGCTGTTCGATCACCCCATGGGCCACCCCGGAGCCACCGTGCACCGCCACCCCGGCGGGCTTGTCGATGGCCAGCACGGCGTCGTCCTCGAACAACACCGGGAATTCGCGGGCGGGGGTGGCAGCAGACGCCGCAAGACCGGAGGAGCCGACCGCTGCCGCACCGGACCGCTCGGCTGGGCCAGCGGTGCCCTTCGCGCCCGCCAGCGCGCTGGGCGCCATCCGCACCGGCGGAATCCGCACCGTGTCGCCGTTCGCCAGCCGGGTTTCGGCCTGGGCGCGGGCCTTGTTCACCCGCACCTCACCCGAGCGGATGATGCGGTAGACGTGCGTCTTGGGCACCCCCTTGAGGTGCCGGATCAGAAAGTTGTCCAGACGCTGCCCTTCGCCGGCCTCATCGACCACCACCTGACGCACGGCCGGTTGGCTTATACTCGGGGCCGTCACGTCTGCGGTCCGTTCAGTCAATGAATGGGTGGAAGGGTGCAAAGCAAGTGCTTGATTTTCCCGGAGTTTACCGGGCACCCCCAGGCAAGGCGCGGCAAAGGGACGCAAGTCCACAAGGGTGATGCAACGCCGGATGGCGCTGCGCGGGCCGTCTCCCCAAGTGAGCCGGCAGCGCGGGGCCTCCGTCGGAAGAGCCACCACTGAAGAACCCTGCGTGGGTGTGGCGCTGATGCCATCGGCACCGCCTCTGCGCAACCGACCAAGGTTTTCGGCTGTCCGCCTGGTCCATCGATCAGGCGGGCGCCCTGCTCCAAGAGCCCGATGCCCATGCCGCTGATCCTGCGGATGCCCGCCACCCCTGCGATGCGCCGTCGGCCGTCGAACCCGCTGTGTTCGGGTTCACCGGTCGGCCCTGGCGCACACGGCAGCCAGGTTGACAGGCGCGGAACGCACGACGCACCGGCTGAAGGCGCCATCAGGCTCTTGGCGCTCGCTGCCCCACTGCCGCTGATTTCAGGGGCCTGAGCCGAACGGCTCGACCCGAACAGCGCAGCCCAGGGCGATTCCTTTCGGGTTTTTCCGTGTCGCTCGTGCATCGAGCGGTGGCCGTGTGCGCCGAGAAGGTCATGCCCAGCATGTCCCCGGCGCAGGCGGCTGCCAACATCGCGGCCGGAGGCTGATCGCCTCTTGCCGTGTGTGCGTCGCATGGCCGGTCCAGCAGCAGTCTGGCAAAGGGCAATGCGGCGCGGGAGTGCACATGAAGCGCATGCTGATCAACGCCACGCAGCCCGAAGAGCGGCGCCTGGCGATCGTCGAAGGACAAAAGCTCCTCGACTTCGAAACCGAGATTGAAGGGCGCGAACAGCGCAAGGGCAACATCTACAAGGCCGTGGTCACGCGGGTGGAGCCTTCGCTTGAAGCCTGCTTCGTCGACTACGGCGAGGACCGACACGGCTTCCTGCCCTTCAAGGAAATCGCCAAGGAGTACTTCAAGGCGGGCGTTTCCGTGCGCGACGCCAAGATCCAGGACGTGATCGCCAACGGCACCGAGCTGTTGGTGCAGGTGGAAAAGGAAGAACGCGGCAACAAGGGTGCGGCGCTCACCACCTTCATTTCCCTGGCCGGGCGCTACCTGGTGCTCATGCCCAACAACCCGCGAGGCGGTGGTGTTTCACGCCGCATCGAGGGGGACGACCGGGAAGAGCTCAAGGAGAACATGGATCAGCTCGACTACCCCAAGGGGATGAGCCTGATCGCCCGCACCGCCGGCATCGGCCGCAGCGCCGCCGAGCTGCAGTGGGACCTCAACTACATGCTCAAGTTGTGGTCGGCCATCGACGAGGCCGGCAAGGCGGGCAAGGGTGCCTACCTGATCTATCAGGAAAGCTCGCTGGTCATCCGCGCCATCCGCGACTACTTCACCTCGGACATCGGCGAGATCCTGATCGACACCGACGACATCTTCGAGCAGGCCCACCAGTTCATGAACCACGTGATGCCCGACCAGGGCCATCGCGTGAAGCGCTACCGTGACGACGCGCCGCTGTTCTCGCGCTTTCAGATCGAAAACCAGATCGAGACAGCCTTCAGCCGCACGGTCAACCTGCCCTCGGGCGGCGCCATCGTGATCGACCACACCGAGGCGCTGGTGTCCATCGATGTGAACTCCGCCCGCGCCACGCGCGGCGGCGACATCGAGGAAACCGCCACCCGCACCAACCTCGAGGCGGCCGACGAGATCGCGCGCCAGATGCGCCTGCGCGACTTGGGCGGGCTGATCGTCGTCGACTTCATCGACATGGAGGAGAGCAAGAACCGACGTGACGTGGAGCAACGCCTGAAGGATGCCCTGCGCCAGGACCGTGCCCGCGTTCAGTTCTCCACCATCAGCAAGTTCGGCCTGCTGGAGATGTCGCGCCAGCGCCTGCGTCCGGCCTTGAGCGAAGGCTCGCACATCACCTGCCCGCGCTGCCAGGGCACCGGCCACATCCGTGACACCGAAAGCTCCGCCCTGCAGATTCTGCGCATGGTGCAGGAAGAGTCGATGAAGGACAACACAGCTGCCGTGCACGTGCAAGTGCCGGTGGAGGTGGTGTCCTTCCTGCTCAATGAGAAGCGCCAGGAGATTTCGCGCATCGAACTCAAGCAGCGCCTGAACGTGCTGCTGATTCCGAACCCGCACCTGCAGACGCCGAACTACAAGCTCGAGCGCCTGCGCCACGACGACCCGCGCTTGGAATCGTTCCGCGCCTCCTACACGATGATCGAGGAGCCGGCAGACGAGGTGGCCATCACGCGCCGCCGGGATGCCAATGATCGGGCCAAGGCCAAGCAGGAGCCGGTGATCAAGGGCGTGATCCGCGACGAACCGGCCCCCCTGCCGACCGAGCCCGTGGCAGCGCAGGCCGCGGCCTCGGTCAAGCCCGGCGCCAAGGGCGCGGGCGGCGCGGCACGGTCTGGCGCATCGGCCGCCGCATCGGCACCAACGGCCGCAGCGGCCCCGGCACCCTCCGGCGGCTTCTTCGCCTGGATCAAGCGGATCTTCGGTGGGTCCTCGGCATCGCAAGCCCCCTCCCCCGCCGGCTCGACGGCAACGGGTGCCAAGGGCGGCAGCGCCTCGGTGGCCGGTGAAGCCGGTGCCGGCGGCGCCTCGCGTGACCGCAAGGATGGACGTGAAGGACGAGACGGTCGGCGTGGCGGACGCGGTGGCGATGGCCGCCGCGGTGGCCGTGAGAGCCGTGAGGGCCGCGAAGGCCGTGAAAGCCGCGAAGGTGGTCGTACCGAAGCGGCCGATGGGGTCAAGGGCAAGCCCGAGACCCGTGAGGGTCGTGAAGGTCGTGAGGGCCGCTCGGATTCACGCCGCACCGAGACCACTCGTGAGGCGTCTCGTGAGGCGACTCGTGAGGGCGACGAGACCCGAAGCCAGGAACGCCGAGAGCGCCGCGACCGACGCGGTGACCGGCGCGGTGAAGGCCGCGCTGAGGCGACAGACGAATCGCTGGCCACGGCCACGGCCGCTACCGTCTCGGCAGCCCCGCCCGATGCCAGTGGCGCCGCCGAGACAGCCACGGGCGGTTCCAGCACCTTCGATGCCACGACCGGCGAGCGCAGCGATGCGGGCGATGGTGGCGAAGGCCGTCGTCGCCGCCGTCGCGGTGGTCGGGGCCGTGGACGGGATGGGGCGGATCAGGCCGCCGAGCTGAACGCGGAAACCGCCGGCGAGCTGTTCGATTCAAACCCGGCGGCAGCCGCTGCCGATGAAACCGCACCGCTTGCCGCAGCCACGGCCGCGCCGGCCGATGCTCAGGTCTCACCGGCACCCACCCCGGTTGAAGCCTGGACGACTCCGGTGGCTGCACCGGCGGCGGCATCGGCTGGTGCGCCCACGGTGATCCACGCCGAAGCTTCAGCACAGCCAGCTGCAGCGCCTGCGGCCCCGAATGCCGCTGCGGCGCCTGTGGCCCCGCGTGCCGCAGCCGTGCCCTTCATTCTGCCGATCGATGCCTTGCAGACACTGGCCACGCAAGCTGGCCTGCAGTGGGTGCATTCGGATGCGGACAAGGTGGCAGCCGCGCAGGTGGCCATCGCCAACACCCCGAAGCCGGTGCATGTGCCGCGCCTGCCCAAGCCACGTGTGGTGCTGGACGAAGGTCCCTTGGTGCTGGTCGAAACCCGCAAGGACCTCAGCCAGGTTCGAATGCCCTTCGATCAGGCCTGACCGGCCCCCGCCCCGATCCTGGGTCGTCCCTCAGGCGCCGTGCTCGGCACGCGCGCCAGAGGGGCGCACCATCAGCATAGCCAAGCCACCCAGCAGCAGCAGGCTGCCGGCCAGCACGATCGCGTTGCGTGAGTCTCCGCCCAGCCAGCTGTTGTAGTACAGCGGCATCGTGGCCATCTGGAACAGCATGGGGATCACGATGAACATGTTGAAGATGCCCATGTACACGCCCGTGCGCTCCGGCGGAACCGATCCGGCCAGGATCGCATAGGGGTTGCCCATCAGGCTGGCCCACCCCAGGCCTACCCCCACCATGGGGACGAACAGCAGCCAGGTGTTGTCGATGAAGGGCAAGGACATCATGCCGATGCCGGCCAGCGACATGCACACCACGTGCACATTGCGCGGGCTGAAGCGCCGTGCAAAGGGCACCAGCATGAACGCTGTCACGAAGGCCACCGCGTTGTAGAAGCCGCCGATCTGACCATTGATCAGCACCGCGTCCCGAAAGCCGGAGCTGGTGGGGTCGGTGGTGTCGAACAGGGAACGCGCCAGCGAATAGGCGATGTACTGCCAATAGGTGCTCAGGCCGTACCAGACGAACAGCATCATCAGGCCCATCTGGCGCATGGCCGGCGGCATCTCGCGGATGGCCTGGACGATTTCGCGCAGCGTGGCGGCCACGCCCGACGGCTTGCGCTGGATCTCTTGCACCTGCTCAGGCGTGAGGGGCAACTCCTTCACACGCCAGACCGAGAAGGCAATGGTGCAGATGGACAGCACCGCCCCGATCATGAAGGCGATCTTGGTGATGACGGGGATGTTGTTCTCGTCGACCAGGTCCTTGTTGACGCCAAAGCCATAGACCAGGATCGACGGCGCGAGGTAGCTCAGCGTCTGTGCCAGCCCGGTGAACGCCGCCTGGCACAGGTAACCCAGCGAGTGCTGGCTGCTGTCCAGGCGGTCGCCCACATAGGCGCGATAGGGTTCCAGCGTGATGTTGTTGGCTGCGTCCAGGATCCACAACAGGCTGGCGGCCATCCACAGGGCACTGCTGTAGGGCATGGCCAGCAGACACAGTGAACACAGGATGGCCCCGATCAGAAAATACGGCGTGCGCCGGCCATAGCGCGACGTGGTGCGGTCACTCATGGCCCCCACGATCGGCTGCACCAGCAAGCCCGTGATGGGACCGGCCAACCACAGCAGCGGCAGGCTGGCCTCGTCAGCCCCCAGGTAGCTGTAGATGGGCCCCATGTTGCTTTGCTGAAGGCCAAAGCTGAACTGCAGCCCCAGGAAGCCCACGTTCATCTGAATGATCTGCTGCAGGGAAAGGATGGGCTTGAACATGGCGTGGGATGGGGCGGTGGGGTTTGGGGCCCGCGTGGGGCCGGCGGGGCGCGGCCGGATTTTGAGCAAAAGATTGAAATCGTTTCCAAACGTGGAAACCCTTGGGTACGGGCCCGGCGGGCAGAAAGCGGGCGTTCTCAAGTATCCACGCCATGGCGACAAGGGAATTCCCTGATCTCAAACCCATTGCAAACGATTGCCTTTGCAACAATCGATTTCTATGCTGGCACCGTCTGAACCTTCACAACACAGACCAGGCGCGGGGGAGTCAGTGCTTTGCAATCGTCTGCATCGTCTTCGGTGCACGGATTGCCCATCCACCGTCAAGCGGCCGCAACGCCGAGGAGCCCCTATGTCGAAGAAGACCCCCGTCGCCCGCCCGCTGGCTGTGGCGCTCACCCTGGCACTGGCCCATTGGGGTGCCCAGGCCCAATCCGCCGCGGCGCCTGCCGCCCCGGCCGATGGCCTGAACCTGGACCGCGTGATCGTCACCGGAACGGCCGTGGCCAAGTCCAAGATGGACCCGTCGGTGTCGGTCAGCACGATAGCCTCGGAGTCCATCGTGAAGTCCGGCGCACAAAGCGCTGCCGAGGTCCTGCGTTCGGTGCCGGGTCTGCGCTCGGAGTCCTCCGGCGGCGAAGGCAATGCCAACATCACCGCGCGCGGCGTGCCCATCTCGGCCGGCGGCTCGCGCTATGTCTCCATCCATGAAGACGGCCTGCCGGTGCTGCTGATCGGTGACGCGGCCTTGCCGGTCTTCAGGGACGCCTCCAGGGCCGCCACGGCGGCGGCGTCATCAAACAAAGCGACAGCCGCCGCGGCCTTCAGACGCTCAAGCGGGTAGGTCTCGTACAGGGAACGGTCGGGGACCTTGCGCTGCGCATGGGGCGTGCCCAAGCGCACTCAATCCTGCAGTTCGGCCCGCCTGGGCAGATCGGCGCCGCGCCGGCTGCAGGTGACAGCTGCCGCGCGTGCCGCAAACGCGAGGGCACGGGCCATGGACTCGACCGAGCAGCCCTTCAATGCCGTCGGGCTCAAGGCCCCCTGCTCGGCGATCCAGGTCAACAAGGCCGCCTGAAAGGTGTCGCCAGCCCCCACGGTGTCGACCACCGCCACGGCCACTGGCGGCACCTGCACATGGCCCTGGGCCGTCCAACCCTCGGCCCCCTTCGCACCTCGCGTGACCACCACCATGGCCACGCCCGCGCCCAAGGCCCGTGCGGCGAACTCGGCAGGCGCCAGCCCCGGAAACAGCAAGTCGAGGTCTTCCTCACTGACCTTGAGCAGGTGGGTACGCGGCAGCATCCAATCCAAGTGCGCGCGCCACTCGGCCTTGTCGGGCTGAACATTCAGTCGCACATTCGGGTCGTAGGAGATGACCGCGCCCGATGCAGCCTGCTCAATGATGGCGCGCTGGGTATGGGCGGTCTGCCCCATCACGGCCGCATAGGAGCCGAAGTGGATGCAGGCGACCTCACTCGGCCAGGCCTTGAGCACCGATGCGTCCAACAGACGGTCGGCACCCTGCTCGCCATAGAAGGCATAGGAGGGCACGCCCGCCGAGTCCACACCCACCAGGCTGAGCGTGGCCGGGGCCGGGCAGCGCTGAATCAGCCGCGTGTCGACCCGCTCTTCGTGCAGGGCGGCCATCAGTCGCTCGCCTAGAAACCCATCGGACAGGGCCGTCACCAGGCCCACCGACTGACCCAGGCGCGCAAGCCCCACCGCCACGTTGAAGGGCGAGCCCCCCATGCGGGCATCCAGCGACACCCCTGTGGGCGTGTCGGCGGTGGCGAACACATCAAAGAGGGCTTCACCGCAGACGGCAAACTTCATGGGGCGACTCCAGAACCGGGTGACAAAGTCGCCGCAGGGGTGCGGCGGCACAAGAGAGATCTTTGGGCTGGAATCGATTGCAAGTGCTAGCCGACGGTACTCTTACGGACCACCAGCTTGACCGGCATCGTGCGCGAACGAGGCGGCTGGCCCCGCAACTGGGCCAAGAGGGCCTCAACGATCAGGCGGCCGGCCTGGTCCACCGGCTGATGCACCGTGGTCAAGGGCGGATCGCTCCACGCGGCCAGGGGTGCATCGTCGTAACCCGTGATCGACACATCACCGGGCACGCTGCGGCCGGTGGCGCGCACGGCACGCACCGCCTGCAAGGCCAGCAGGTCCGAACAGGCCACCACCGAGTCGAAGACGATGCCGTCACGATAGGCTTCATCCAGCCGGCGCCGAGCAGCCGCTTCCTCGAAAGGAACATCGAGCAACCATTGGCGATCGGCCTTGATGCCGGCCTCTTTGAGCGCATCGAGGTAGCCCTGGTGACGAAGCCGCACTTCGGACAGCTGGGGGTCGCCCAGGAACAGGATGCGCTTGCGCCCCCCTTTGATCAGGTGACGCGTGGCCTGATAGCCGCCGTCCCGGTTGTCGCCGCCCACCGTGCAGTACAGCTGCTGGGGCATCTCAGCCCCCCACACCACCAGCGGCACGTGGCGCGCGGCCAATTCGTTGAGCTGATCGTGGTGTCGCCACTGGCCGATGATGATCACGCCCACCACGCGGCCGGCGTCGTAGGGGGCCACCGCACGGCCCAGGTCCTCGGCGTCCACGCGCGACAGCAGCACCTCGTGGCCCTGGTCGGTCAGTGCGTCAGCGATGCTGCCCACGATGGCCAGGAAGAAGGGGTCGGAGATGTGTTGACGCGAAGCGGCGTCGTAGGGCACCACCACCGCCACGGTGCGGTTCTTCTGCAGGCGCAGGTTCTGCGCGCCTTGGTTGATGGTGTAGTTCAGGGACTTGGCCAGGTCCACCACGCGGCTGCGGGTCTCAGCATTGACCAGGGCACTGCCCGACAAGGCCCGCGACACCGTCGACACCGACACACCCGCCATTCGGGCAATGTCGGCCATCTGCAGGCGCCGGCGTTCGCGGTCCTGCGCAGCGCTGGCCTCGCGCGGGGCCGAGGCGCGCGGGGCGGCTTTGGTCACGGCAGCAGCTCCAGCGCGTGCTGATAGGCCGGCTCGTGCATCAGGTCATCCCAGGGCAGGGGCGGCTCCTGCGGCAGCAGGCTCTGACGGCGCTGCTCGCTGTGGGCATCGGGTTGCCAGGTGCCACGTTCGGCAGCCCGGCTCAATCCGTCGAGCAGCTCATCGACCGCACGCCCGCCGTCCAGGCTCTGGTTGCACAGCAGCACCAGATCGCAGCCGGCCTGCAGCGCCAAGGTGGCGGCTTCGGCATAGCTGAGCTCACCGCCTTCCAGGTGACGGGCGCCTTCCATGCTCAGGTCGTCGCTGAAGATGGCGCCGGTGAAGCCCATGTCGCCGCGCAAGATGTCGCGCAGCCAGCGCGAGGAAAAGCCGGCTGGCCGACTGTCGACCTTGGGGTAGATGACGTGGGCGGGCATCACGCTGCTGAGCGTGGCACTCAAGGCCGCGTAGGGCACCGCATCGTCGGCCAGGATGGCCTTGAGGCTGCGCCGGTCAATGGGCACCTCGGTGTGGCTGTCGGCCTTCACGAAGCCGTGACCGGGAAAGTGCTTGCCGCAGTGGTGCATGCCGGCGCGTCGCAGGCCATGGGCCACGGCTTGCGCCAGCGCGCTCACCACACGGGGGTCGCGATGAAAGGCGCGGTCACCGATCACCGTGCTGCCGCCATGGTCCAGATCGAGCACCGGCGCGAAGCTCAGGTCGACCCCGCAGGCGCGCAGCTCGGCACCCAAAACGAACCCACAGGCCGAGGCCGCGTTCATGGCCGCCAAGGCACCGCTGCCCGGTGCGCCTCGCGCGTCGCGCATCCACCGTTCACCCAGGGCCCGCATCGGCGGCAGGTGGGTGAAGCCATCCGTTCGGAAGCGCTGCACGCGGCCACCTTCGTGGTCGACGCAGATCAGCACATCGGGTCGGATGGCCTTGATCTCGGCCGTCAGCTCGGTGAGCTGTCGACGGTCCTGCCAGTTGCGCGCGAAGAAGATGAGGCCGCCGGTCAGCGGATGCTTCAGGCGGCGTCGGTCATCTGCGGTCAGGCGGGTGCCGGCGATGTCGAGGACGATGGGGGCATGAGGGCTCATGCCACTATTCTGCCCACCTGCCGCGCGTTTCGTATCAGGGTTTGCAATCCATTGCACCCGGCACGCGCTGTTCGACCACCACGAAGGCCGAGGCGTAATCGGATTCATCGGTCACGCTGACATGGGCCTGCCAGCCACGGGACTCGAACCAGGCCGCGAGTTCGCCGTGCAAGCGGATGTGCGGCTGCCCGCTCGGGGCTTTGACCACCTCGCAAGCGCGCCAGGTCATGGGCCAGGTCATGCCCAGACCGATGGCCTTGGAAAACGCCTCCTTGGCCGCAAAACGCGTGGCCAGGTAGCGAATGCCGCGCAGTTCCACCTTGGCCAGGCGCTGGCGGAACACCTCGATCTCATGGGGCCCCAACACCTTCTGTGCAAAGCGCTCGCCACGCCGCTCCAGCGTCGAGGCGATGCGGCGCACGTCGCACAGGTCGGTGCCCACGCCGATGATCATGGCCGGCCCCCCGATGGGGCGGACGGCGTGGCCGCATGAATACCTGCATGAGTAGCCGCATGAATGGCAGCGAGGTAGGCCTGCACCGTGGCCGCGTAGCCCAACTCCAGCGCATCGGCCACCAGCGCATGGCCGATGCTCACCTCGGCCACGCCCGGCACGGCCTGCAGGAACTCGGTGAGGTTGTCGCGGTTGAGGTCGTGCCCGGCGTTCACACCCAGCCCGGCCTGCAGCGCGGCCTGTGCCGCGGCCGCGTAGGTGGCCAGGCAGTGGGCGAACTCAGGTGTGCCGTGCGCTTGCGCGTGCACCCGTGCATAGCCCTCGGTGTAAAGCTCCACGCGGTCCGCACCCACTTCGCGCGCGTGGACCATGGCCTCGGGCAGCGGATCCATGAACAGGCTCACCCGCACGCCCAGGGCATGACACTCCTCGATGAGCGGGCGCAAGCGCTGGCTGTCGGCGGGCAGGTTCCACCCATGGTCACTCGTGAATTGGTCAACCGAGTCGGGCACGAAGGTGGCCTGGTGCGGCCGAGCGGCCCGCACGATATCCATGAGGTTGTGGAAAGGGTTGCCCTCGATGTTGAACTCGGCCTGCGGCCAACGCTTCATCAGGGCGGCAATTTCATCGACATCCCCCGTGCGGATGTGCCGCTCATCCGGGCGCGGGTGAATGGTGATGCCCTGGCAGCCGGCCTGCAGGCAGCACTCGGCTGCGCGCACCACGCTGGGAATGTTCAAGTGGCGCGAATTGCGCAGCAGCGCCACCTTGTTGACGTTCACCGACAAGGCGGTGGTGGCGTGCCGATGTGCTGCGCCGCTGTCCAGCATCAGGGGGTTCATGGTGTCGCTCCGGTGGGGGTCCGCACGCCAAAGCGGCGCAGGGACTGCATGAGTTCTCGGGTGCGCAGTGCTGCGCCGCCTAGGTGGTGCGCCAAGGCGCGGCGCAGCAGGGTGCGCAGGGCCACGCGGGGTGCCTGACAGGCCTGGCGCAGCGCGGCCCGGTGCCCGCCCATCAGCGCAGCCTGCAGGTGGATCCATTCCTGGCCGCTGAGGGCCTCGTCCTGCCCACCGGCCCGCACCAAGCCCAGCTCAGGCTGCCAGGTGTAGCGCTCGCCGGCCTGCAGCAGCCCACCGCCCAGCGCGTCCTGTGTCAGATCCGGCAGAAGGCCCAGGTCCTGCAACAGCAAGAGCTCGAAGGCCCGCAGGCCCGCCTGCAGCTGCTGTGAGGCATCCGATGCCGGGGCTTCGTCAGCAGGGTGCGCGGGCCCCTCCACCAGCGGCCCAGCGGCCATCGACAAGGCCTGCAGGGTATCGTGGTAGTGATCGAAGAGTTCGGGCTGCGCGGCGCCGCGCGGCACAAACTTCATCAACAGCTCGTTGAGGTAGTACGCGCCCAACAGCGCCGATGAAGGCAGCACGGCCGATCCGGCGGCCCATTCGGCTGCGCGCAGCGTGCGCACCTCGTCCTGCGCATCCTCGCCCTTGGCGCGGCCAAGCTGCACAGACACCCGCTGAAAGGGCAGCAGCACCGGGCGCAGCTGAGAATACGGGCGCTTGGCGCCCTTGGCCACGGCCACCACGCGACCTTCCTCGCGGGTGTAGAGGTCCAGGATCAGGCTGGACTCGCTCCAGTCGTAGGCATGAAGGACATAAGCCGCCAATGCCCGCGGCTCGGCCCGACGGCGCGGCTCACTCATAGCCGTAGGACCGCAGGTGCTCCTCGCTGTCGGCCCAGCCCGAACGCACCTTCACCCACAACTCCAGGAAGACCTTGGCCTCCATCAGGTGCTCCAGGTCCTGGCGCGCCTCGCTGCCGATGCGCTTGAGACGCTCGCCCTGCGCCCCGATGATCATGCCCTTGTGCGCGTCGCGGTCCACCACGATGCTGGCGCTGATGCGCCGCAGGCGCCCCTCTTCCTCGTACTTGTCGAGCACCACGGTGCAGCTGTAGGGCAACTCATCGCCCGTCAGGCGAAACAGCTTCTCGCGAATGATCTCGCTGGCCAGGAAGCGCTCGCTGCGGTCGGTCAGTGCATCTTCCTCGTAGAACCACGGCTGCTGCGGCAGCAGGGGCTCGACGATGCCCAAGAGCCGCTGCACATCGGCGGCCCGCCGTGCGGACATGGGCACGAACTCGGTGAAGTTGCGCCGCTGCTGCATCTGCTGCAGCCAGGGCAGCATGGCCTCACGCTTGAGCACCGCGTCCAGCTTGTTGGCCACCAGGATCACCGGCTTGTGCTCGGGCAACAGGGCCAGCACCTTCGCGTCATCCAGTGTGAACTTGCCCGCCTCCACCAGAAACATCACCGCATCCACGTCCGACAACACCGACTGCACGGTGCGGTTGAGGTTGCGGTTGAGGGCCGTGGCGTGGCGGGTCTGGAAACCTGGCGTGTCCACAAACACGAACTGCGAGCCGGTGCCGGGCGCTTGGCCCGGCAGGGTGCGCACCCCCGTGATGCGGTGGCGTGTGGTTTGCGCCTTGCTCGAGGTGATGCTCACCTTCTGACCCACCAGGGCATTGAGCAGCGTGCTCTTGCCCACGTTGGGGCGCCCCACGATGGCCACCAGGCCGCAGCGGGTAGGCCCGGCCACTGCATCGTGGGACGGCGGTGTGTTGGCGGTGGTGGTCACGGTCGTCTACTGTTCAGGTGGGCACACGCTGATCGGCCGCGCATCAGGCCGGCACCGAGCCTTCGGGCCCGTCCTGCAACTTGAGTTGGTCCAACAGGCGCCGCGCCGCTTCCTGCTCGGCCGCACGGCGCGAACGCCCCTGACCGCTCTCGGTCATGGCCAGGGCCGACACGGCGCATTCAACCTCGAAGGTCTGCGCGTGGGCCTGACCCCGGGTGGCCACGATGCGATAGGCCGGTACCGGCAGGCGCCGCCCCTGCAGCCATTCCTGCAGCTCGGTCTTGGGATCCTTGGTCCAGCGCGACAGGTCGGCGCTGTCGATCAGTGGCCCGAACAGCCGCTGCACCACACCGGCTGCCGCCTCATAGCCGGCATCGATGAACACCGCACCGATCAAGGCCTCCAGCGCATCGGCCAGGATCGAAGGTCGCTGTGCGCCGCCCCCCTTGGCCTCCCCTTCGGACAGTCGCACGAGGCTGGGAAGCTCCAATTCCAAGGCCAGGCGGTGCAGATGCTCCTCACGCACCAGGTGGGCGCGCACGCGCGTGAGGTCACCCTCGGCGCTGTCGTGGTATCGGCTGTACAAGAGGCGCGAGACCGCTGCGCTGAGCACGCTGTCACCCAGGAACTCCAGCCGCTCGTTGTGGTCGATGCCGTAGCTGCGGTGGGTCAGCGCGCACTGCAGCAAAGCCGGCTGCGCCCACCGATGGCCCAGCCGCTGCTGCAGCTGTTCCAGGGAAGTGGGGGCCGCTGCCTTGCTCACGCGTCGAATGCCCCCAGCCTTCAGTTGAACGCGCCGATGCGGCCGAGGTTGCCGAAGTTCATCCACACGAAGAAGGCGCGACCCACGATGTTCTCATCGGGGACGAAGCCCCAATAGCGGCTGTCCTGCGAGTTGTCGCGGTTGTCGCCCATCACGAAGTAGTGGCCGGCCGGCACCGTGCACTGCACCCCCTCAGCCGTGTACTGGCAGGCCTTGGCGTGCGGATGATCAAAGGTGCCCATCACGAAGGGGGGCACCGCCTTGTCGGTGAGCACGCGGTGTGGCTTGTCGCCCAACACCTCCTGCCACTGCTGGGCATAGCGCAGGCTGTCCTCATCGTAGAAGTCGGGCATGGCCGTGGTGGGCACCGGCTGGCCGTTGATCGTCAGCCGCTTGTTCAGGTAGGCCACCGTGTCGCCGGGCAGGCCCACCACGCGCTTGATGTAGTCGGCGCGAGGGTCCACGGGATAGCGGAACACGATCACGTCGCCACGCTGCACGGGGCTGAGGTCGATCAACTTGGTGTGGACAACCGGCAGTCGGATGCCGTAGTGGTACTTGTTCACGAGGATGAGATCGCCCACGGCCAGCGTGGGGATCATCGAACCCGAGGGAATCTTGAAGGGCTCGAACAGGAAGGAGCGCAGCACAAAGATGCACACGATGATGGGGAACAGCCCGGCCGTCCACTCCACCCACCAAGGGGGCATCAGGGCCTGCGCCTGCGCTTCGTCCAACCGGTCGTCGCCCTGTGCGATGCCCATCTTCTGCAGTTCGGCCCGGCGGCGCTGCGCCTGCTGCTCCAGTTCACGAGCAGCTGCCTCTCGGGCCGGCTGGAAATGGAAGCGCTCGGCCAGCCAGAACAAGAAAGTGGCCACCGACATCAGGAACAGGAGCAGCGAGAAGTTGCCCGCCCAGCGCCCCATCCACCAACCGCCCAGGTAAAACGCCAGGCAGGCGTAGAGCGCTGCCGCCAAAGGGGTCATCACACCGTTCATTACTCGTCCACCTGAAGGATGGCCAGGAAGGCTTCCTGGGGCACCTCAACCGTCCCGATCTGCTTCATGCGCTTCTTGCCCGCCTTCTGTTTTTCCAGGAGCTTGCGCTTGCGGGTGATGTCCCCGCCGTAGCACTTGGCCAGCACGTTCTTGCGCAGTGCCTTAATATTTTCACGCGCAATGATATTCGATCCGATCGCCGCCTGAATGGCAACGTCATACATCTGGCGCGGAATGATTTCCCTCATTTTCGCGGCCACTTCGCGGCCACGGTACTGCGAATTACTACGGTGAACAATAATCGACAGCGCATCGACCTTGTCACCGTTGATCAGCATATCGACCTTGACCACATCGGCGGCGCGATATTCCTTGAATTCATAGTCCATCGACGCATAACCGCGCGATACCGATTTCAGACGGTCGAAAAAGTCCAGAACAATTTCGGCCAGGGGAATTTCATACGTCAACATCACCTGCTTACCGTGATACTGCATATTGATTTGCACCCCGCGTTTGGCGGTACACAAGGTAATGACCGCACCGACATAATCTTGCGGCATGTAGAGGTGTACGGTCACTATGGGTTCGCGTATTTCTTCCACTTTGGCCGGGTCAGGCAGTTTCGACGGGTTTTCAATCTGGGTGACGCTGCCGTCTTTCATCAGCACTTCATAGACTACCGATGGTGCAGTGGTGATCAGGTCCTGGTCAAATTCGCGCTCCAGACGTTCTTGCACAATTTCCATGTGCAACAGCCCCAGAAAACCGCAACGGAAACCGAACCCCAGTGCCTGAGAAACTTCGGGTTCAAACTGCAAGGCCGCATCATTGAGTTTGAGTTTTTCCAGCGAGTCGCGTAGAGCTTCATACTGGTTGGCCTCAACCGGAAACAAACCGGCAAACACCTGCGGCTTGGCTTCCTTGAAACCGGGCAATGGCGCTGCGGCGGCACGGTTCACATGAGTAATGGTA
>Ga0082207_1000555_pt1 | contig 20912 bp, 24 predicted proteins | sample LakMenEpi10Aug09_FD_71540 | JGI IMG/M metagenome (GOLD analysis project Ga0082207, IMG submission 71540)
GATGAGTGGAAAGGCATCGTCCTGTACTTGCCCTTGTAAACTCAGTAGCGATCGCGACATAACAAATTGATGGAGCCGACCGCCGATAGATTATGTCAATAAAGCATCTTAACTTGGTAGGTAAAAATCTTCCTTATAACGAATTATCCCCATAGAATTATCGACATCAATCCAGAATTATAGCAACCGCTTTGGTAGTTAGGACATACAATTTCGGGAGTTTTATGCAGAAGTTTTCCGTATATCGTTCCGATTAGGTATGTTATGCGAAAATTTTCTGTATAATGTATAGTTATTAAAAGCTGATTTGGAAAGAGTATGGTTACGTTCACCTGTTTTCGGGATGGTAAGTGCGAGTGGGACAAGGGACTGCAAGATTTTGCATCTCAGTTTAATAACAGATTTAGCAAAGATTATAGTCTTTCCAAATGCCTTGATATCTCTGATCGAACTAGAATGCAGCCAGAGGTATTATTAGAATCTTCGGGCAACAAGCCTATGGTAATTGAATGCAAAAAAATAGTTTATCCTCCTGATTACTACGAAAAACATCGACGTCTTCATGAATTTTATCGTTTCTTTTCTATTTCTTATAATCAAAGTCTAAAGCCGCAACTAAAAGAGGATACATACGAAATTTGGATTAATCAAGATGATTTATACACGATTCCTAACAAACGTTTAAGTGTAAGTGAAATATCAGAACAAATAGTTAGACATATTTTAGATCAACTAGGAACATTTACTATACTTGATGAAATCTCATCAGATCAGCCTATTTCTTGGCACTTTCGTCGGGGTGAGCGTGATAATTCTTATGAATCGGGTCTTAGATTAAATAGTTTAGGAAAGTCGGGGGACACCGCTTTTGATACAGAAAAAGCAGAAGCAGAAATTGAAATACAGCTAGTTGAACGTTTATTAAATACTAAGAAGAAATTTCAAGGATATGAGAACTGTCTAAAAATTCTGATCTTAGAAATATGTGGTGATATTCTTTCTATTCCTTCGCTCGATACAATTGTAGAAATTGTTAACAATGCTAATATTCCTCATAACATTGATCAAATATGGTTGGCAGATCCAGAAGATGCAGAAGATGAACCGGAGAACTTGATCACATACCATCAAATTTTTGTGAATTCAAGTAGTAAGCAATTGCGACCATTTGGTTTGTGTGCAGGCGAGTTTACCGTTCCAAATGATTTCGATGCTCCTTTGCCAGAAGATCTGCTTAGTGCATTCGAGGGCAAATGAAGATTCTGCTAGATACGCATATCTTTTTGTGGTTCATCAGTGGCGATACCCAGTTGTCAACAAATGTTCGGGATTCAATTCGTGATCCAGACAATGAGGTCTATCTGAGTGCAGTTTCAATCTGGGAAGCAATTGTCAAACACCAGTTGGGCAAGCTACCCCTGCCGGAGCCACCCGAAACATATTTACCTAAACAGCGCGATCTTCATCAAATTGCCAGTCTTGCTCTTGATGAAAGTAGTGTGATTCAACTGGCTAAACTGCCACCATTACACCGTGATCCATTTGACAGAATGCTTATCTGTCAAGCTTTACAAAATGGTCTAACAATTGTAACAGTAGATTCAGCAGTTCGTGCTTACCCAGTTAGCGTTATGTAGCAGCACAGACCAACAATACGTTGGTGCGGACGGAACAGAGGTTATCTTCGAGCTTATCGGCCACCACACAACTTTATCGTTATCTCCCATCCTAAATTACACTAACTCAATGGAGTTGCAAGTTCATCCTTGAGACAATCAATAAAGCATCTTAACTTGGTAGGTAAAAATCTTCCTCTTGAATCTAAATTTAACCCATTGTGTAACGAGTAAACTATAGATGGAAAGCTGGCGGTGAAAACTTATGAAGTTGACTGTGACACTTGACCGTGACGAAGATGGGGTTTGGATTGTAGAATGCCCTAGTATTCCTGGTTGTATCAGCCAAGGTCAATCTAGGGAAGAAGCTCTCCAAAATATCAGGGATGCAATTACCGCCTGCATTCAAGTTCGCGCAGAACGTGGGCTACCGCTTACGATTGAAACTCACCAAGTAGAGGTAATGGCATAATCATGTCCTCTACTCTTCCTGTTCTCAGTGGACGTGAGGTAGTCCGAGTGTTTGAAACTTGTGGTTGGCAAGTTGTACGTCAAAGTGCAAGTCATATCATCATGGTCAAGGAAGGTGAACAGGTAACACTCTCTATTCCTGATCACCGTGAAGTAGCAAAAGGTACACTCCGTAGTCTTATTCGTGCTTCTGGACTTACAGTACAAGAGTTTGTTTCCGGCATGAGATAAGCACTCGAGGCGGGCTAATAATTCAAACGGAGCAGATTCTGGTCAGCTATAATGCTAGATAACGTTTGAGCAAAAGTATTAATCATGGTAGTCCGTCAACCCCGCTATAGCAAGGAAGAATTTGCCCAACGTGGCGATCTGATTTACCAAACTCAAATACGCCCACAAGTGGAATTAGATAATCATGGCAAAATCGTAGCCATCGACCTTGAAACTGGAGACTTTGAAGTTGATGCCAGTGAAATAGCAGCTTGCGATCGCCTTGAAGCTCGTCATCGGGATGCTCAAATCTGGATTGTTCGTGTTGGTTCTCGCCACGTTCGCCGATTTGGTGGACGTACAAAGAGAGCAGTATGATCAAAGGAATCGTTAACGCAGATTTTGAGGCTATTATCTCGCTTTCGATATGTGACTCTGATGGAAAAGTTTACACGCAAGATGCAATTATTGATACTGGCTTTAACGGTTGGCTTTCGTTGTTGAACGTCACTGTTGATGAAATACAACGCGATCCCTTGAAATATCTGCGCCAAGTAGAGGCAGGTGAAACTATTGTCATTGTTAGATCTGATCAGGCGATCGCTGAGATTAGACCTATTGCCAGTAGTAAGCATAAGCAGTTACGACCATTTGGTTTGTGTGCAGGTGAGTTTACCGTTCCAAATGATTTCGATGCTCCTTTACCAGAAGATCTGCTCAGTGCATTCGAGGGTAAATGAAGATTCTGCTAGATACGCACATCTTTTTATGGTTCATCAGTGGGTAATTAAAACCCAGAATAATATCGGAAGTTTGTACACCGATTTCAACTGATTTCTGGGCAAGGAACTTTAGATATTAAAACAAAGGTTTTATTCCCGATAAATCCAAAATTTTAGGAATTAAATCTTCCCGTTTAACCGCCATAATATGCACTCCATGACAAAGTTCACGGGCTATTTTAACCTGTTCCGATGCAATTAAAATACCTTCTTCTAGGGGGTGTTTAGCCTGTTCTAAACGATCAATAATTGAATCAGGAATACAAACCCCAGGAACATATTTATTAATAAATCGAGCATTTTTAGCAGATTTCAATAAAAATATTCCAGCTAAAATCGGCTTTTTACTACTATCAGCAATTTCGGTCATAAATTGATCGAATCGATCAAAATCCGTAATTAATTGACTTTGAAAAAACTGCGCCCCCGCTTCTATTTTACGTTCAAATCGGCTTTTTAACCCTGACCAACTGGAAGATTGGGGATCAACGGCCGCCCCAGGAAATAAATCCGTCGCCCCATCGGGTAGGGTTTTATTATTCCAATCTTTGCCTTGATTTAGTTTATCAATTGCTTGTAATAAGCGCACAGATTCTAAGTCAAAAACCGCCTTAGCATCGGGATGATCTCCAGCTTTGACCGGATCACCAGTTAAGGCTAAAACATTTCTAATTCCTAACGCTTGGGCTCCTAATAAATCCGCTTGTAAACCAATCCGATTGCGATCGCGACAAGCCAATTGATAAATCGGTTCTACCCCATGATGGATCAAAATAATCGAAGCGGCCAGGGAACTCATTCCTAAAACAGCCCGACTCCCATCGGTAATATTAACCGCATGAACTCGACCTTTGAGGAGTCTGACCATTTCAATCATCTGGCTAGGGTCTGCACCTTTGGGGGGGGCGACTTCCGCCGTCACAATAAATTCATCTAAAGTTTGACAAGCAGTACGAAAACGATTCATTCTTAAAATTCAAAGTTGTTTTTCAAAGGTTAATGTTTAGAATTTGTAGCCCGGTTGAAAGTTCCTGAATTGGATAGTAAAATCAGGATGATCAATTTTAATTCATCGGAATTAAAATTATAAAGGCAGGGAATATCCCATGGCTTGCTTAACCTGAGTTAAGGTTTGGTTGGCTACCGCTTCGGCTTTTTCTCGACCGTTTTTTAACACCGATTCTAAATAGCCTCTATCATCCATCACCGCTTTATATTTTGCTTGGATGGGTTTCAGACTTTCAATCAGAGTTTCTGTGAATAAAGGTTTAAATTGACCCCATCCCATATCCTCAGCTTCTGCTGCGACTTCTGCTTTGGTTTTACCCGCTAAAATTCCATAGAGCATTAATAGATTATGACATTCTGGACGGTCTGGATCATCAAAGGTTAAACCGCGAACTGCATCGGTTTTACAGCGTTTAATTTTTTTAGTAATCGTATCAGGATCATCTAATAAATTAATCCGACTTAATTCTGAGGGATCGGATTTTGACATTTTGCGAGTACCATCGCTGAGACTCATTACCCGCGCACCTTCGGGACGAATTAAAGGATCAGGTAATTTTAATAGGGTTTTTCCTTTTCCAAATAAATGATTAAACCTGACTGCTAAATCTCTGGTTAATTCCAGATGTTGTTTTTGATCTTCCCCAACGGGGACTTTATCCGCATTATAGAGTAAAATATCCGCCGCCATTAATACGGGATAATCGAGTAAACCCACACTCACATTTTCCCCTTGTTTAATTGCTTTTTCCTTGAACTGAATCATGTCTTCTAGCCAATTCATTGGGGTAATACAATTCAGTAGCCAGGTGAGTTCAGTATGGGCGGAAATATGGGACTGAACAAAAATTGTAGAATATTCTAAATCAATGCCACAGGCTAAATAAAGAGCCGCAATGGTGTAGGTATCGGTTGCTAAGGTCGCAGGATTATGGGGGACGGTAATGGCGTGTAAATCAACGACACAGAAGAAGTTATCGTATTGCGCTTGATGGTCTACCCAGTTGCGAATTGCACCCAGGTAGTTCCCCAAATGTAGGTTTCCGGTCGGTTGTACTCCAGATAGAACTCGCTGTTTACCCATAAGATGATATTAACTGAACTTAATACTCTATCTTGGCACGAATGGGATAATATGGTTGAAAAATTGAAGCATCGTGTGTTTCTGCTTTTAGAGACGAAGGAACACCTACACCCGTTAGGTCGATTTTTTAAATATTTTTTAATCTTTTTAATTACTTTAAATACTCTGGTGGTTTGCATTGAATCGATAGATGAAATGTTTAAAATTTATAAAACGATTTTAAACTCATTTAATCAGTTTTCCTTGGGAGTTTTTACCTTAGAATATATATTAAGGGTTTGGTCATGTACGATCCTTAAAAAATATAGTCATCCGGTTTGGGGAAGGCTAAAATATATGTTAACTCCCCTAGCAATTATTGATTTAATTGCTTTTTTACCCTTCTATTTTTATTTTGATCCTGGCAATTTTCAAGAGATGAAACTCTTGCAATTGACTCGCTTTTTACAAATTTTAAAATTAGGTCGTTATTCCCAGGTAACTCAAATTTTAAATCAAGTAATTTATCTGCGAAAAAAGGAATTAGTCTTAACATTAAATGTGGTATTTTTTTTGTTGATATTTTCGGGGAATTTAATTTATTTTGCCGAACATGAAGCACAACCGGATAAATTTCCCCATATTCCGGCGTCAATGTGGTGGGCGGTAATTACCTTAACAACGGTGGGTTATGGAGATGTTTATCCTATTACTCCCCTGGGAAGATTATTAGGGGGTATTTTAGCGTTATTAGGAATTGGACTTATTGCCTTACCTGCGGGGATTATTGCATCGGGTTTTACTGAAGTTATTGCTCGGAATAAACAAGCTAATCAAACCCTTTATCCTAAAATTTGTCCCCATTGTGGTAAAAATATTGATCAACCTCTGGAAAATTCCACGGATCTTGATAATTAATTGATTTTGCGGTTATGATTGAAAAGGTTTAATCTAATTTTGCTAAAATAAAGGGAATTTAATCATGGGACTAGAACGTAAACTATTTAGAGGAATGTTTGAACAAACAGAAACGGTCGAATTGAGACAAATCTGTTTTACTCCCAGTCGCATTTTTGAACCCGGACATTATATTGCTGGAGAGTTACCCGATATTGCTTTTGATCTGGGTTTAGTGGATAAATTACCCCCAGTTCGTGGCAAAAGTGCCGAAATTAGTCAACCCTATCCTGATGATATTCAACATGATCAATGATGCTTATGCTTGGATTGAAAAAGCACTCCATACGATTCATAAAGCGGACTGGTATCGTTCAGTTCAAACTGTCGAAAGTCAACCCGGATCTACTCTGATGATAGAGGGTAAATCCTTAATTAATTTTGCCAGTAATGATTATTTGGGATTGACCGGAGATCAACGATTAATTGATGCAGCGATCGCAGCTACCCAACAATTCGGTACCGGAGTAACAGGTTCTCGATTATTAACTGGACATCGCCAACTCCATCGAGATTTGGAATTAGCGATCGCTGCTTTTAAACAAACTGAAGATGCTTTGGTTTTTAGTTCCGGTTATTTAGCTAATATTGGCACAATTGCGGCTTTAGTCGGACAACGGGATTTGATTTTATCCGATGAATATAATCATTCTAGCCTTAAAAATGGGGCGAAAATGAGTGGGGCGACGGTGTTAGAATATCAACACAATCACCCAGAACATTTGAGAAAACTATTAGAAGAACATCGTCTTCCCCACCGCAAAGCACTGATTATTACCGATAGTGTATTTAGCATGGATGGGGATTTATGTCCCCTACATGATTTACTCGATTTAGGGGAAGAATTTTCCTGTATGGTATTAGTAGATGAAGCCCATGGTACAGGAGTTTTTGGTAAAAATGGCGCCGGATGTGTAGACCATTTTAACTGTACGGGAGAGCCTTTAATTCAGATGGGAACTCTTAGTAAAGCCCTGGGAAGTTTGGGGGGTTATGTAGCAGGTTCGGCGGAATTAATTGACTTTTTAAGAAATCGCGCTTCTAGTTGGATTTATACGACTGGATTAAGTCCTGCGGACACCGCCGCCGCCTTAGCAGCGATTAATATTGTCCAAACCGAACCCCAACGCCGGGAACAGTTATGGCAAAATGTGAAAACCTTAGAAACCCTATTTCAAGATCAGAAAAAAATATCTAACTTACAGATTTCCCACTCCCTTTCACCGATTTTTTGTATTCCGATTAAAGATGCAGCCACGGTATTAACCCTAAAACATCAACTCAAAGAACAAGGAATTTTTGCCGCCGCGATTCGTCCCCCAACTGTCAATACCAGTCGGATTCGGATTTCCTTAATGGCAACTCACACCCCCATGCAGTTGCAAACATTGGTTCAAGTTTTAACCGATATAATTTTTGAAGGAAACACCAAGGCACAAAGACACCAAGAGGTATAATAAAGGAATATTAAACCTTAATCTTGTTTATCAAGTCAAATTACTTTTTATTACCCCCCCATTCCCCATCAATGATTTAAGAGAATTACGCACATTAACACAAATTAAAATCCGTGAAATCCGTGAAATCCTCTTAAATCCGTGATCCCAATTACCCATTTTCTATATCAATGAAAAACATTCTTCTATTTACGGGTTTAACAGTTAGTTTAATTGCCACTCTATCATCCTGTGCGAATAGTCCCACGGGGGAAGCTATCGGAAATTCTCTAAAAGCCGATCCTCAGTTGGAAACCAATGCCCCTCCGCCTGAACCAATAATAACACCCACTCAAACCCCTGAACCCATACTTCCTGCGGTTGAACTTCCGGCTGATTTTCCCTCAGAAATTCCGCCCTATCCTAATGCCAGTTTACGAGAGGTTATGCCTTCAACCACCGATAAAACGGCTGTCATTACCCTCTGGGAAACGGGTGATCCGAGTAATGCTGTTCAGAGTTTCTATAAAAAAGAATTAGAAACAAAAAGCTGGAAAATTATCAATAATTCAGATAATGAAAATAGCAATAATCTGAATGCTCAGAAAGATAATTTAAAAGTTACTATTGCTCAACAATCTAATCCTAAACCAGACGGAAAAACCTATTTTCAAATTCGTTATCAACCCATTCCGGTTGCTGCGGTAATATCTCCATCTCCTACGCCTAAACCTACCGTAAGTCCTAATCCCGAAACACCAGAAAATAATGCTATTTCTCAGGAGTTAACTTCCTTTATTGCTGATATCGCAAAATTGGGTATTTTTAAAGCCCCCAATTCCCAAGAAACCGGAATTTTACCCGACCCAAATGGTACAATTACTCGCAGTCAATACGCCCGTTGGCTGGTGGAAGTGAATAATAAATTATATGCCGATAATCCAGCCCAAAAAATTCGGTTAGCCACGGAAAATAATCAACCCATTTTTACAGATGTTCCCAAAACCCATCCGAATTTTGCTGAAATTCAAGGATTAGCAGAAGCTGGTTTAATTTCAAGTCCGTTATCTGGAGATAATACAATAACAAAATTTCGTCCAGATTCTCCCTTAACCCGGGAGGATTTAATTGCCTGGAAAGTTCCCTTAGATACTCGACAGTCTTTACCAAAAGCTAATATTGATGCAGTTAAAGAAAGATGGGGTTTTAAAGATACCTCTAAAATTGATCCTGGGGCTTTACCTGCTATTTTAGAAGACTATAATAATGCTGATAATTCCAATATTCGTCGGGTTTTTGGGTATACAACTTTATTCCAACCGAAAAAAACTGTGACTCGCGCACAAGCCGCAGCTACCCTTTGGTATTTTGGATTTCAAGGGGAAGGAATTTCGGCTAATGAAGTATTAAATAACCCTAATCCTAATCCAAATCCAACACCAAATTAAGGGGAGGAAAAGCTGATGATTCAGGAATTAGCAGATTTAAAAGCAAGTCTTTTAGAAGGACGATATCAGGATGCGTTAACCCTTGTTGAACAATTGGATGGCATGAGCAGACAGGCTAAAATTGATGCCATTGAATCACAGTTAGTCAGAATGTTGATTCACTTAGTTAAAAATCAATTAGAACAGCGATTAACAAATTCTTGGGCTGCATCTATTCGCGGAGCTTTAGTTGAAATTAAAAGATTGAATTTGCAAGACAATAGAATATCTACTTATATCAAGCAGAATGAATGGCAATCTTTGATGGAAGATGCTTTAGAATCAGCAATTAGTGATGCTTCCGTAGAGGTTTTCCAGGGAAATTGTACCCCCTTTCAGTTATCGGAAATGGTCGATAGGGAGGCTGTGATTTCAGTGGGTGATAGTTTAATTAATTTAACCTATCGTTTTTCTAAAAAGGAGTTACCAAATATTGTTAACCAGGCGTTAATTCAATTACCAGGGGGAATAGCTTGGGGGACAGGGAATTAGAGAAGATTGCGCTGAAGCGCAACAACGGGGTTTATTGATAAGTTTTACTGATGTTTTTTGCAAAAATGTTTTGTTTTTTAAAGGATTATCAGGGAATCTTGATATTTTATTGAAAATCACTCTCAAATAGTTGACGGAATCATGGGGGTTCTGGTATAGTTAAGGGAATACCTCTCAAGGGTTTACTGTGTCTAAAGCCCAAAACAGAAGCCAGAACTCCTATTCCATCGTAAAATATCTTGATTTCCTGACACAATTAAGGAAAGATGATGCACCAATTTTAGGCTAAAAACCACAAGCTCAAAATAGGTATCTTGACAAAAAGCACATTTTGTGCAACAGACTCCAAAAATGGAGTTTCCCCTTCTCCTTCTTCGTGTCTTTGTGGTTTTTTAAAACCCTAATGTCCAAGCAATTTATCGCGTAACTGTTTAATCCGATCTCGTAACTTAGCCGCTTCTTCAAATTCCAACTGTTTCGCCGCCATCTTCATTTGAGTTTCTAATTGGATAATTAAATCGGGAATACTTTCCAAGGGAAATTCCTCAAAGGTTTCTATCTGTTTCGCTGTGGTTTGAGCATTTAACCGTCGAGATACATCCAAAAATTCCAAAATAGAATTACTATATTTTTTAATAATTTGTTGGGGAATAATTCCATGTTTTTGATTGTATTTCCGTTGAATCTCCCGCCGTCGGTTAGTTTCATCAATTGCCTTAATCATACTTTTGGTTAAATTATCCCCGTATAAAATCGCCTGTCCTCGGATATTCCGCGCTGCTCGTCCGATAGTTTGAATTAGTGAGCGATGCGATCGCAAAAACCCCTCCTTATCCGCATCTAAAATAGCCACCAAAGACACCTGGGGTAAATCCAACCCTTCCCGTAATAAATTCACCCCAATTAAGACATCAAACTCTCGATTTTGTAATCCTTGAATAATCTCTATCCTTTGAATAGACTGAATTTCCGAATGCAGATATCTAACCTTAACTCCCCTTTCTTGCAAATATTCGGTTAAATCTTCCGCCATTCTTTTGGTTAAGGTCGTAATCAAAACCCGCTCATCTCTGATAACTCGTTCTTGAATTTCCCCATATAAATCATCAACCTGTCCTGAAGTTGGACGGACAAAAACTTCTGGGTCAATTACTCCCGTCGGACGGATAATTTGTTCCACCACTTGACCTTGAGATTGCTCAATTTCCCAATCTCCCGGCGTCGCGGAAACAAAAATACACTGATTCACTGTTTGCCAAAATTCCTCCGCTTTTAACGGACGATTATCCGCCGCACTGGGTAAACGAAACCCATGATCAATTAAGACTTTTTTTCGCGCTTGATCGCCATTATACATTCCCCGAATTTGAGGCACACTGACATGAGATTCATCTACAACTAATAACCAATCATTGGGAAAATAATTAATTAAACATTCTGGAGGTTCTCCCGCTTGTCTACCAGCTAACTGACGAGAATAGTTTTCCACCCCATTACAATATCCCACCTCCCGCAACATTTCCAAATCATAACGGGTGCGTTGGGATAACCGTTGTGCTTCTAGTAGTTTACTTTGACTTTCTAGTGCTGTTACCTGTTGTTTTAATTCCTGCTCTATGTCATCACAAGCTGTTTCTAAACGGTTTTCTGGAGTAACAAAATGTCGGGCGGGATAAATATTTAAACAGTCTAAACTTTGCAAAACTTCCCCTGTAATCGGGTCTGTATAACGAATAGCTTCAATTTCATCCCCAAAAAATTCCACTCTAATAATTCGATCTTCATAGGCAGGGCCAATTTCTAAAACATCTCCTTTCACCCGAAACCTTCCCCTAGTTAACTCAATATCATTGCGAGTATATTGTACCGACACTAATTCCCTTAACAATTCCCGTTGATCAACTTCTTCTCCCACCTGTAAAGAAATAGCTGCTTTTAAATATTCGGCGGGCATTCCTAACCCGTAAATACAGCTAATTGAAGCCACAACAATCACATCTCGCCGTTCAAATAATGAACGGGTAGCGGAATGGCGCAGCATATCAATTTCCTCATTAATTGATGAGGTTTTTTCAATATAAGTATCGGTAACAGGAAGATAGGCTTCCGGTTGATAATAGTCGTAATAACTAATAAAATATTCGACAGCATTCTCAGGAAAAAATGACCGAAATTCGTTACATAATTGGGCGGCTAGGGTTTTGTTATGGGCTAAAACTAGGGTCGGACGTCCGATTTTTTCAATTACCGAGGCGATGGTAAAGGTTTTTCCGGTTCCCGTTGCCCCCAATAAAGTGCTGAAGGGTTGCCCGTTTTGAATATTATCGGTAAGTTGGGCGATCGCCTGGGGCTGGTCTCCCTGGGGTTGAAAGGGGGCATGAAGTTTAAAGGGTTTCATTGCCAAACTTGATTAAGGATTCAACTAGAATAGCAGCAGGATATCATAGACGGGCGACTGTTAACTGGTGTATGCTAATTTTTATTAAGTTTTGTGGCTTGCTGAGAGGACATTATGGATTCGCCGATTCTAGTCTCGATTAAACCTTGGCTGAATTTTTTTCATCCGGTGTTGATGTGGATTTTGTTAGGATTATCTATTTATGCGATGTATTTGGGGGTACAAATTCGTCGTACCCGAGAAGCGGACGGAGACACCAAAAAAGAGTTAATTAAGGGAAAATTCAATATTAAACATCACCAAATCGGTTCAGTTTTACTGGCTTTGATGGTGTTAGGAAGTATTGGCGGGATGGGTGTGACTTATATTAACAACGGGAAACTGTTTGTTGGCCCCCACTTATTGGCGGGACTGGGAATGACCGGAATGATTGCGATTTCTGCTTCCTTAACTCCCTATATGCAAAAAGGAGTTAATTGGGCGAGATATAGTCATATTACCCTGAATACTATCATCCTGGGACTGTTTGCTTGGCAAGCTATTACCGGAGTCGAAATCGTCCAACGAATTATTAGTAAAATGTGATCCCGGAGGGAATAGGGAATAGGCTGTTACTCTCAACAATTGGGTTAAGTCAGGTGTAAGGAATTAAGAATTATCCCATTTAATGAGAGTACAGCTTAACCCGAAAGTAATTGAATAAAATAAAACACTTACTATGATTCAAATAAAGGTTAAAAACTTCTAAATTTAAAGTGATTAATTTTGATTATTTCCCAACACTAACTATAGAAAATAATATGATTTTAATTGTGGGATATGGGAACCAAATTCGAGGGGATGATGGGATTGGTCAAGCGGTAATTACTGAGTTGGAACAGTTGAATTTAATGAATGTGCGATCGCTTTCTCTGCATCAACTCACCCCGGAAGTTGCAGCAGAAATGGCTGAGGTGGATACAGTAATTTTTGTCGATGCGAGTTTAGAAGGGAAGACAGTTAATATTACCTCCTTAGAACCTTTACCCTCAGATTTATTTAATTGGGGACATTCTTTAAATCCGCGATCGCTTTTATCCTTAACCCAATTTCTCTATCAAAAGCAACCCCAATCATGGTTAATTGCTATTCCTGGCGAAAATTTTGAACTCTCTGAAAGCCTTTCGCAAAAAGCTCAACAAGGCATCCAAGAGGCTTTAAGAATTATTAAAACTTTTATCAATAAAACCTAAAAATAAGTTACAATTAAAACCAACCGTAGTGAGTCCTTCAGGACTGAAAAAAAACCCTAAAGAGGTTACTACAAATAATTATGCACGAAGTTAGTATTATGGAACAAACCCTAGAGATTGCCTTAAACCATGCTAAACAACAAGGGGCAACTCAAATTCATTGGCTTAAAATGAAAGTAGGGGCTCTATCGGGAGTTATCCCAGAGGCGTTAGAATTTGCCTTTGATGTGGTGGCGAAAGGAACAATGGCAGAAACCGCTATTTTTGAAATCGATTCAATTTCTGTTCGCTGTTATTGTCATAATTGTCAGGTTGAATTTCAGCCGGACGATTATATTTATGAATGTCCCCATTGTCATCAATATAGCCTTGATATTCTTCAGGGAAAAGAGTTAGAATTAACATCTTTAGAGGTTTCTTGATTATGTGTACAAATTGCGGTTGCGCTGTTACCCCTGGAACAATTGAAATCCATAGTCATGATCATCACGACCATCTCCACAGCCATGATCATCACCATGATCAACATTCTGATCATGAACATCCCCATCAAACCTTAACAATTCACGAAGCCATTCTCTCTAAAAATGAACGATTAGCAGAACGAAATCGAGGCTTTTTTTGGGGTAAAGGACTATTTGTTTTAAACGTTTTATCCTCCCCTGGTTCGGGAAAAACCGCTTTTATTGAACGGGCTCTAACTGATATTAATTCCTATCTTCCTGGGGCTGTAATTGTTGGAGATTTAGCCACCGATAATGATGCTCAAAGACTCAGACGGTCGGGGGCGCAAGTGGTTCAAATTACCACGGGAAATGTTTGTCATTTGGAAGCGGATATGGTCGCTAAAGCCCTTTCTGAAATTAACTTAGATTCAGTCAAATTATTAATTATTGAAAATGTCGGAAATTTAGTCTGTCCGGCGGCCTATGACTTAGGAGAAAATCAACGAATTGCTTTACTTTCCGTCACGGAAGGGGAAGACAAACCCTTGAAATATCCGACATTATTTAAAACTGCTGATGTGGTAATTATTAATAAAATTGATATTGCGGAAGTCGTGGGTTTTGATCGAGAATTAGCCTTAAATAATATTAAAAAAATTGTTCCCCAAGCTCGAATTTTTGAAGTTTCTGCTAAAACAGGTGTTGGGATGAATGAATGGTATCAATTTTTAGAGCAACAGATTTTAGAATTAAAGATTAATTAGTTATTTAAACTGGAGAGACAGAGAAACCGAGTTTCTGGAAGAAATCCAGTTTCTCTAGTTAAAGTCCAATTTAAGCCGCTTGTCGTTCTTCCTGATCAAAACCATGTAGAATTGGTTTCGGGCCGAATTTAGAAGTAACTCTGAGTAAACGGGGAATTTCAAAACTATTATAAACCCGAAACTCACTTTTAATAGTAGCTTCTGCGGTTCTAACGGCTTGGTTTAATACCAAAGAACCATCGGGGTCAGAAACAGAACGATGGAACGTTCCGGGGGGAATCCTTAAAATGTGACGGTTAGCATCTAATCTAACAATATGATAGGGATTTTTCCAAGTAAAATTAACTAAATAAAAAGTACGTCCCCCACTCACTGCTAACAAATTATCTTCTTGATGGGGATGAAGATAAAATTGCCAATATCCAGCTTCGGTGTTATTCGGGCTAATAGCTGGCCCCTCATGGAATACTAAATCGCGGGCGTTAGAATTGGCAATGGTAATATCAAAAAAACGAACACTGGGAGTATCGCGGAATTTATGAAAGGGGATTAATTCAAATTCTTCTGTCTCCTCTAATCTTTCTTCTCTTTCCTTTTTTACACCAGTTCTTTCTTTTTATTACTCTTAAATTAAATCCAATTTCATCCCAAAACCATACCTGTAATTGTTCTGGACTTTCTTTACTTTAATATTGCTGTGGAGTTTGGCATCTGGAATAAGCAGAATCAACTGGGTATAGCCTTTGATTCTTCTGGAGGGTTTAAACTTCCCAATGGTGCGGATCGTTCTCCTGATATATCATGGATTAGAAGCGATCGCTGGTTCAGTTTAACACCCGAACAACGAGAAGAATTTGTGCCTTTGTGTCCTGATTTTGTGGTAGAATTACGTTCAGCAACTGACTCCCTAAAATCTCTACAAGATAAAATGAATGAATATCGAGAGAATGGGGCAAAATTAGGATGGTTAATTGATCCCAAACATAAACGGGTCGAAATTTATCGCCCTCAACAAGAAGTAGAAATATTAGAAAATCCGACAACATTATCAGGAGAAGATATTTTACCCGGATTTCTATTAGATTTAACCTTAATCTGGTAAACCCGTAGTAAGCCCTTCAGGGCTTTATCCCTAAAAATAAGAGGTGTAAAAATGTATAGAATGTATAGGATGTCTCAGGTCAAAATTTTGGAAAAAAACGCTGATCAAATTACTTTTCAAATTGGTCAAAAAAAAAGTTATTTATCAACAGTTTTCATCATCATACTGTTTATATTGACTTTAGGTTCTTCAATTTCGGTATTAATGTCGTTGATTTCTGATATTCTTGATGGCAATTTATCTTCTCTCTTTATCATGTTGTTATTTGTTGTTTTTTGTGCTTATATTTTTTTTATAACTTTTTGTCAATTCTACTGTTCATTATGTACTTTCAATTTCAAAACTCATCAAATTGAACTATTTCAAGAAAGTCGAATTAGGAAACAGCAAATCACAGAAAGTATTGATAATTTCTTGAAATTCAAGACTACACAGTCATCATCATCTGACCGTGGCAAGGAACTTTCAGTATATCTTGAATTTGTATCTAAGAAAAATATTTATTTGGGAATAATTGGAGGAGAACCAGAAGACGATGATCGACGAATGTTGTATGAAATTGAACACTGGATTGAAACGAATAAATAATATATAGCAAGTCTAAATCAGTTTTAAAAATTGTCTAAGATTACATTAATATGTGGGGGATGCAAGCGTATTGGTGTCAATTTTAGCTGAAAACTTCTGGTTTTACCCTGAGATGAGATCCCCCTAAATCCCCATTAAAAAGGGGGACTTTGAAGTCCTTGAAAATGGGGTTAGGGGTTATCTAATCCTAAAGAAAAAGTCAATAGACTAATCATCGCTAGAACAACTATCCCCAGAATCACCGGAATCACCCCAGGAACAACTATTATCAGAGTCAGAGGAATAATTATCACCGTAGTAACTATCGCCATAATAGTCACTATTATCATACCTGCCCTTTTTAGGGTTTGGAATACATTTTTTCGTTAATTCTTTCACTATCTGATCAGCAGCTTGTTCTTGACCGAGAGGAACAAAAATAGAGCGAGTAATCTCTCCAGTGGGTTCATCCGCAAATAAACGAGTGTTCAGAACAAAATCTTGATCGGGTTCGGAGTTTGGTAATTGATAAAATAACTCAAACTTTAAGACTCGTTTTGATAAATTTATGCTGGATAAATGATAGGGTGTTCCTTCCCAGCACCAATATTCATCATCTGCATAAAACGCATTTTCACCAATATAAACATCATGAATATCTTTGCTTCTTTTGGCAGATTGAAAAATCCCAACTATAAAAAAGATTAATCCGATTCCGATTCCAATACAGATCTCTGCCCCAAACAGCTTGATCATATCTTGAACCCAATTCCCTGTCGGATGATAATGAAATTTTCTCCCGTATAAAACTTGAATGACTATAAGAAAAATTGTTATAAACGGAGACCATAATAATATCCCTAGTCCTTCTAAAAAAACATGAGATGAAATCCATTTTCTATCTCGTTCGGTGTATTGCCAGTGATACCAATAGTTATTTGGATTACTAATAAAATCTCCAGCTAGTTGACGATTAATCTGATCAACGATCTGAGCTTTCTTTAGATTAAGAATAGCCGCCCAAGCGATATAAACGACAATCATTATAAATGAGACAACTAGAAAAGTAAAAAAGCTAACCAATAATAGTAAGTCCTTTGTTGTTAATGGATAAATAAAACTCATGGTGATTATAAATAAGGCGGTTCCTAACCCTAATATAACCCCAAGGTTGGGGGAGCCAATTTGGGTTAATTCTGCTTTGTTAGTGTAAGATTTCATGATTTTTTCCTTTTTTTAGGTAAGATTTACAGGTGTTTGAGAGTGTGTGATCGCATTTTTTAATATCTAAGTATAAATCAGTTTTACAAATGGCTTTAAACCTAAAAAAGTAGGGGCGAGGCGCGCCTCGCCCCTACAGAGGAATTTAGATATTTATTTTTTATGATCAATAATCCTAGCATAACTTTATGTGTTTTATGCAGAAAGACTGCTGATCAAATTAGTTGATTGTTCAGAAATCAAGCATTTGACAATTCTTTCTAGTTTCTGTTGATATTCATCGGTATCCATATAACGTTCAGCAACATCTTCTAAGAGGGCAATATTTTTAGCATCGGCACTAAATGTAACCACATTTTCCTTAAAAATAGGCTGGAATCGCACATAGTTATTGGGGTCATCAAAAAGTTGTTCTACGATATAATCAACTGCATCACTAGAGCCATCAAAAAACACATCCATTAAAGGAATACTTCTAATTAAACTCATCCAATTTAAAGCACCCCATCCTTGGGCTTGCCGAACTGTAATTCGATGTAATCCAGCACCCGAACCAAAAGATGCAACAACATCAGGTAATTTTTTATGCTGTTTTCGACATTCAGCAATAGCACACAAAGCCGGATTACTTGCTACGATACCTCCATCAATTAAGGGAATCCCATCAGGAGGAACTTTTAAGCTTTCATCTCCATTTTTTGCTTTTGCTTTTGCTTTTGCTTCTAAATGATCAATAAACTCTTCATTTTTAATAACATGAGCCGGAAAAGCAGCAGGTACAGCCGATGAAGCTCTACACACTTCCCAAATAGGTAAGGTTTGAAATTCAGGTTTGTTGCTTTTAAAGATTACAGCTTGATGATTATATACATCATAGCTAGTAATAATGACGTTACTTTTTAATTCTCCAAAACATTGACGACCAAAGATTTCTTTCAGGCTATATTCTAATCCAGTTCCATCATAAATAGGTTGACTCAAGAATTTCTTGATTTTTTCATTATCAATATCCCACATATTCAGAATATTGAAGGTGCTGAAATCAACAGTTTGGTTAAGATGCCTGATAATAATGCTTTTAATGGTTTCTAAAAACTCAGGGAAAATATCTAAAGCATGGAGTTTATACAAAGCTTTGATGTCTTTAGCTGAGATTCCACAAGCAACTCCACAAGCAATAATACTCCCTGAAGATGTGCCAGCAATAATATCAAAGTATTCTCTCAATTCTTTATCAGGATTGATTGTTTTCAGCTTATCTTCAACTTCTTCTAACATTGCTGCGGTTAAAATTCCTCGAATACCGCCACCATCAAATGAAAGAATTCGGCGAGGTTTTTCAAACATTTTAGTTACTCCTTGATATGTATTGATTAGAGGCTATCTATGAACAATAGAAATTAGAACTGATTGAATAGCCTGGAAAATTGAAATGGGGATTTAGGAATATAAAAAGTTCTATCGCGGTAGGATTTCACCACAAAGTAAATCATGTGGTACATTGTACTCACTGCTATGTCCATATCCTCCTGACAAACCAATTACGACAAAACCAGTTGGGCAAAGAGTTATTGCATCACTATCAACTTTAGTTGGCATTCTAAAAGGGTTAGCAATTTGAAAATTATTGGCAAGAGCGCGACATGAAAATTTATGAGGAGTGTTATAACTACTACTATGTCCCCATCCACCGCTTAAACCGACCATGACATAGTTAGATGGGCATTGAGTCATACTATTATCATCGACTAAAGTTTGGCGGGCGTCATAATCCGCAGTTAAGCTTACTCCAAAGCCACTAGCATTGATTAGTTGATCACACCTGATCACATGAGGTGTATTAGTTCCACTACTGTGACCAAAGCCTCCTACAAGACCTGTGATCATAAACCCATTCGGGCAAAAGGTCGTATCATTAGAATCTGCAAGTGTTGGAAGGCTTACAGTTCCATTAACTTTGTTATAACTTTGTCCAAAAACAGGTAAAGATATAGCTAGAATTGAAAAGGGAATTAGGGCTAATACTTTCACATATTTTTTCATAATGAACCTCAAATTGGTAAGATCTAAAACTGCCTGATTAATCTTATTCCTCCTTAACTCTCCTGGAGTTATTAGACTTTCTGGCTTTCTGTTCTTAGACTAACTTGATCACTTGTTGATTGAAAGTAAGAAAAGGTGATCACTTTCATGTAAAGAAACCTGAAGATAAATAAAGAACGGTTAAAAAGGTGATCAAAGGTGATAGAATACAAAACAAGTGAGAGTGCGAGGGTAACAAACCATGCCAGAGATGACACCTGATGAAGTTTTAGCGCTATTAACTCCTCTACTTCTCCCCCATCGGTTGAATGATACTCAAGAACTGGTGTTGCGGGAGTCTTGGCAAAGAAAATCCTATCAAGAAATTGCCACAGCCTTCGACTACGATACAGACTATATTAAAGGGGTCGGTTCTCATTTGTGGCGATCGCTCTCTCAAATCCTAGGAACTCCCGTTAGTAAATCTACTTTTCATGCGGTTATTCGCTCCTATTCCCATCAATCAAAACAGATATCTAGTCAGTCTGAGATTGGATCAAAACCATTAACAGCCCATGATTGTTCTTCCTGTTTAAAGATCGTAATAGCTAAAAAATTAGCATCAGAAAAAATTAGAAATCATCCCAAATATTATGGTTTAAATACAGCAATTGATGTTTCCTTTTTTTATGGTAGAATCACTGAACTTTCAACGCTGAAACACTGGATTTTAGAAGAAAATTGTCGCTTGATTGCTATTTTAGGGATGGTAGGAATTGGGAAAACGGCCTTATCAGTTAAACTGACTCAGGAAATTAAGCAACAGTTTGAATTCGTTTTCTATTATAATCTTAATACTGGGTTATCTTTATCTGAATTACTAACAGAAATATTTGATCATTGTTTAATTAATCCTCCCCCTTTGAAATCTTCTGATAGAATTGAAATCAAAATTTTACGCTTGATTGAATATTTACAAAATCATCACTTTTTAATTATTTTTGATGGATTTGAGGCTGTTTTTCAAGAGCAAATGTTAACGGGACACTACCGAAATGGATATGAAGACTATCGGAAACTTCTGCAACAACTGGGAGAAATTAACCATCAAAGTTGTATTCTGATCACCAGTCGAGAAACCCCTCAAGAAATTGCCGTTTTAGAAGGAAATTTTTTACCTGTGCGAGTCTTAAAATTAGAAGGTTTAGATTCTCAAGCAGGAGAGGAAATTTTAAAACTGAAACAGATTAAAGGAAGTTCTTTAGAGTATAAAAAACTGGTTAGAGATTATTCGGGTAATCCTCTTTTATTAAAACTGGTTGCTACATCAATTCAAGATTTATTTAACAATAGTATCGCAGAATTTATAAGCGAAAATCATCTAATTTTTAATGGGATAAAAGCAATATTGGATCAGCAATTCAACCATTTATCGGAATTAGAACAAAAGATCATGTACTGGTTGACGATTGAGGGTCAATCTGTTTCTGTTAAACAACTTGTAGAAAATGTATTTCCGCCTGTTTCTGAAGCCCTATTAATGGAAAATTTAGAATCTTTGCAAAGGCGATCGCTGATTGAAAAACAAAGTTTAGGATTTACTCAAACTCATTTAATTAGAGCTTATACGACAGGAAG
>Ga0082207_1000557_pt1 | contig 20861 bp, 15 predicted proteins | sample LakMenEpi10Aug09_FD_71540 | JGI IMG/M metagenome (GOLD analysis project Ga0082207, IMG submission 71540)
TACCTCGTGCTCCGCAAAGACGTCGACCGAGCCGAATTCGACCTGATCGATATGGACTCGACCCTTCCGGCCAAGCCACTCCCAAAGCTTGCCGAGAGCCCCGAGCAGGCCCCGAAAGCCCAGAACCCAGCCCAGGACCCAGCCCCTGAGGGCTCTCCCTGAGCCCCATTTCTTGCGAATTTCCCGACGCGGGAGAATCATTACGGTTAATTTGGGACAAATCCTATCGGTTTACCTTGGATTTCCCGAACGTGCGCCCGAAAATACAACCGGCTTCCCCCAAGAGCGCTCTGAACTTACAACCAACCTGAACCCTCAGCAAACCCGAGCCTTAAAACAAAATCCGGGCCCGTCAGCAATGCCGAGCCCCACGGTAAAGATGATCCCCCCTTTCCTCCCAGCCGCAGATCGAAAAATTCCAAGCAGATGGCTTTGGCCCCTGCTGGCGCTGATCCTATGCCTGGGGTCGATCGGCAGTGCCCAGGCCGGCTGCGTTGGCTTGGACCACGAGCCGACCCGGTTGGTGGATTCCCAAGCACCCGCAGCAGGTCAGTTGGCCCTGTCGCTCTACGTCCGCTACGAACGCGGGACGCTCAGCTTTACCCTCGAACGGCCGATGAAACCCTGCGAGGGACCTAGTTGCCGAACCAAAACCACGATGGACCCGACAATCCTGCCTCTTGGAGGTTCCAACCTCGTTCTATCCCAGGGGAATGTCTCGGCAGACCGATGGGATTGCCAGGACCCCATGCCGGCCAAGCTTCCTCGTGCGGTCTCGCACTACGCGCCACGAGGTGGGCTCGATGTCCAAGAGCCACCTCCCAAAGCGCTGCTCTAAATGCGCTTGATATTCCGCAACTTTGCGATTTCTTGCGCTTCTGCGGTTTGAAACGCTCGGACTAGCCCCCCTCGAATCGGGTAGATGTCTAAGAGCATGACGAGTTCTCTTTCTGCGCTGCACCTAAGGCATCTACGATGTCCACTGAACCCACACCGGTACCCAACGATCTGTCCAATTTGCCCAAACCGACCGGTGCCAAGCCGCGCTTGACGGTCACTCCCAGAACGCGAAAACTCCTCCTGGCCGTCTTGGCTCTGTTCTCGATCCTCCTGGCCAACGGGATGTACCTCTCCGGAGTGACCTTCTCGGAGTGGTACTTTCAGCGGACGTTTCAGGACCTGTTTTACCATTACATGTTCCTGCTCCATCTGGTGCTCGGACTGGTCTTGATCGTCCCGTTCCTGGCCTTCGGTTTCTTCCATTGGAAAGCGTCTCACAAGCGACGCAATCGACGGGCGGTTCGGATCGGTTATGCGCTGCTGATCGCAGGGATAGTGGTTCTCGTCAGCGGCGTGCTGCTGATCAAGTTCGGGACATTTGAATTCATGCGCGGCCCGACGAGCAAACGCGTCGTCTACTGGGCCCACATCCTCGCTCCGCTCGGCGCGATGTGGCTCTATTGGCTCCACCGACTCGTCGGTACCCGCATCCGTTGGGTCATCGCCCAACGCGTCGGTATCGCAACGGCTTTGGCCGTCGGTGCGATGCTCATCGTTCAGACCCAGGACCCCCGTAAATGGAACAAAAAGGCACCGACCGACGGTCAAAAGTACTTTGAAAACTCGCTGGCTAGCACCCGGGACGGGAACTTCATCCCCCAGCGGGTACTGATGAACGACGATTACTGCAAGAAGTGCCATCAGGACGTCTACGACGATTGGTTTCACAGCGCCCACCACTTCAGCTCGTTTAACAACCCTGCTTACCTCTATGCCGTTCGCGAGACGCGCAAGGTCTCGCTCGAACGCGATGGCAACGTCCATGCGGCACGCTTTTGTGCCGGTTGCCACGACCCGGTGCCCTTCTTCTCCGGAGCGTTTGATAACCCACACTACGACGATGTCAACGACCCGACGAGTCAAGCTGGGATCACCTGCTCGGTCTGCCATGCGATTACCGAAGTCGAATCGACGCGAGGCAACGCCGATTACATCATCGAAGAACCACAGCACTACCCGTTTGCCTACAGCGAAAATTTTCTGCTGCAGCAAATCAACATGCTGATGGTCAAGGCCAAGCCTGCGTTTCACAAGAGCGAGATGCTCAAGCCAGCTCTCAAGTCCGCAGAGTTCTGTAGCACCTGTCATAAGGTCCACTTGCCAGGCAACCTGACCAAATACAAAGATTGGGTGCGAGGTCAAAACCACTACGATTCTTATCTGCTCAGCGGTGTTGCAGGCCACGGAGCTCGGAGTTTCTACTACCCAGAAAAAGCGCAGACCGATTGCAACGGCTGCCATATGCCCTACCGAGAATCCAACGACTTGGCCTCCAAACCGCACCCCGAAACCGGCAAGAACGTCGTGCACAACCACTTCTTCCCTGGCGGAAACACCGCTCTGCCTTTCTGGAGAGGCGATCACGAGGTCATCGAGCAGGCCCAAGCGATCCTCAAAGACTGCGCCCGCGTCGATATCTTCGGCGTGCGCAAAGGGGGCACCCTCGAAGGTGAACTCATCGCTCCTTTGCGACCGGAAGTCCCGGCCCTTGAGGCAGGCCAAGCGTACCTGCTCGAGACGGTCATCCGTACCCTCAAGGTCGGGCACCATCTGACCCAAGGAACCGTCGATTCGAACGAACTGTGGCTCGAGATCGAGGCCAAATCGGCCGGCCGTGTCATCGGTATCAGCGGCGGTCGAACTCAGGATGGCCAAGTCGACGAATGGTCCCACTTCGTCAACAACTTTGTCATCGATAAAAACGGCGATCGCATCGCCCGTCGAAACGCTCAGGATATCTTCATCGCGCTGTACGATCACCAAATCCCTCCCGGGGCCGGACAGACAGTCCACTATCGGCTCGATGTGCCCAAGGACATCCTCGCACCGATCGAGGTCACCGTGAAACTCAACTACCGTAAGTTCGATCGTGGCTACATCGAGTTCATGGATAAAGCTTTTCAACCCGGTGATCGAGATTATGCCGAGCGAAACACAGGCTTGAATCCTTTGCCGATAACCGTCATTGCCGAAGACAAATTGATCCTGCCGGTGGTTCTGGCCGACGGCTCAAGGGTCGAGGTCCAAGGAGAGAGCAAAAAAGCGATCGAACCGACCTGGCAACGCTGGAACGATTATGGAATCGGATTGCTGTTGACCGGTACGGCCCAACTCAAGCAGGCCGCTGAGGCCTTTGCCAGCGTCGAAAGGGCAGGGCGTTACGACGGTCCTTTGAACATCGCTCGCGTTTTCTTCGCTGAAGGAAACCTCGATGGGGCGACCCAAGCCCTAGCCCGCGCCGTGTCGATGGATCCAAAACCACCGGCTTGGACCTCGGCTTGGCTCTCCGGTGAAATCGCCCGACAACAAGGCCAGTTCGATGTCGCTGTCGAGAACTTCAAGAGCGTGCTTTACGATCAAACGGAAGAACGCAACAGCCGCCGATTCGATTTCTCACTCGATTACGTAGTTCGAAATGGTCTCGGATCGGCCTACTTGGACCTGGCCCTTGCGGCTGCAAGCTCCGACGATACCGATGCGAAAAATCGGTACTTGGAACTTGCTCGCAGCGAGTTCCAACGCGTGCTGGAAATCGACAGCGAAAACCTCATGGCTCATGCCAACTTGGTCACTGTCTTCGAACGCTTGGGCGCAGAGGACAAAGCCCAATTCCATCGCGAAGCAAACTTGAGATACAAACCCGACGACAACGCCAGCAATATGGCACGCCGCCCCGCAAGGCAAAAGTACCCGGCAGCCAATCGCGCTGCCGAGCCGATCGTGATCTATCCGATGCAAAGGTCCGGTGCTCCAGGATTGCCATCCGATGCGCCCTCGCAATCCGTCTCGCTTGTCGACCAACCTTAAAAAACTCCTCCCAGACCAACACCGAGCTTGTCTATGTCCTCTCCTGATAAGAAGCCCTCAAAACGGGACATCCAGCGCAGGGTTTCACAGAACCCAAACCGCTCTCGAGCCTCTTCCCAGGATTCCGACGACGATTCGGTCATCGGCAGGATGTTCTGGCGATCGCTAGGTCTGATCGCCAGCGTGGCCCTTATAGGTGGGGCTATCTATGCCCTCAACCGACCGGAGAAAGAGAAGTTTGTCGAGAAGAAAACGCAGACGGCTCTGCCCCAGGAACGCAAGGCCGCGACCGTCGAAATCCCGACGATCCCCTTTACTGATATCACACAACAGGCCGGTATTGAGTTTACCCATTACGACGGCAAGCAAGGTGAGCGTTTGCTCCCTGAAACCATGGGAGGGGGAAGTGGATTCCTAGACTATGACAACGACGGCGATCAAGACATCCTGTTGGTAAACTCATGCGATTGGCCTTGGAACCAACGGGACCTAAACCAACCAGCTCCGACGATGTGCTTGTACCAAAACGATGGCAAAGGGAACTTCAAAGAGGTGACCAAGGAATCGGGACTCGATGTCACTTTCTACGGCATGGGACCTGCCTTCGGAGATTACGACAACGATGGGTGGGTCGATGTGTTCATCACGGCCGTCGGTAAAAACCACCTTTTCCGAAACGATCACGGCAAGTTCATCGAGGTGACCGATTCGGCAGGAGTCGCTGGGGTCGCAACCCAGTGGAGCTGCCCGGCGATGTGGCTCGATTATGACCGGGATGGCAAGCTCGATTTGATCGTCGGTAACTATGTAGCATGGAGTCGCGAAATCGATTTGTCGCTCGCCTCGACCCTCGTCGGTTTGGAGCGATCCTATGGCCAACCGACCAACTTCGACGGCGTGCATATGTACCTTTATCACAACGAAGGTGGTGGAGTTTTCAAGGAGGTCGGCAAAGAAGCAGGATTGCATGTGCTCAATCCTGCGACACAGGTTCCAGAAGCCAAGACCCTCGGGATCGCCCTGCTCGATGCAAATCACGATGGCTGGATGGATGTGTGCGTGGCGAATGACACGGTGAAGAACTTCCTATTCATCAACAAAAAGGATGGAACCTTTGAGGATCAAGGGGTCACCATGGGAGTGGCCTTGACCCGCGACGGCCAAGCCACCGGCGCGATGGGGATCGATTCGGCGAACTTTCGCAATGACGACTGCTGCGGGATTGTGATCGGAAACTTCGCCAACGAGCAATCGAGTTTGTATCTCAGCGACGGTCTCAAAGCCAGTTTCACCGATGTGGCCCCGACAACCGGTTTCGGCCCCCAGACGCGGATTCGATTGACCTTCGGTACCCTATTTGCCGACATGGACCTCGATGGCAGGCTCGATATCCTATGCTCAAACGGTCACTTAGAACCTGAGATTCAAAAGGTCTTCCCAACCCAGCAGTACGAGCAGCCGAGCCAATTGTTCTGGAACGCAGGCAAGAAGCAACCGACTCAGTTTGTCGCGTTGAACGCCGAAAAGACCGGAGCGGATTTCCAAAAGCCGATGGTAGGGCGCAGTGCCACGGTTGGCGATATCGACGGGGATGGTGATCTGGATGTGCTCTTGGTCGCCAATGGTGGCAAAGCTCGCTTGCTGCGTAACGATCAAAAACTCGGCAACCATTGGTTGAGGGTCAGACTCAAGGACAAGTCCAACACCGGTGCCATAGGGGCCACGATCCTGCTCGACTTCGGCAGCGATGAGAAAATGCAAAGGACCATCTCGACGACCCGCAGTTATCTATCGCAGACGGAACTAGCAGCGACGTTCGGACTTGGGAATCGCGAACCCAAAGAGATGACGATCCGATGGCCCGACGGCTCCGAGCAAAAGGTACCGATCGACAAGCTCGATCAGGAAATGCTGGTCGAACAAGGGACTTAGAGGTACTCCTAGTATGTTAGAAGTCTGTGTCGATCGTCTCGAAGCCGTCCGCCAATCGATCGATGCTGGAGCCCAGCGGATCGAACTGAGCGAGAATTTGAGCGTCGGAGGAGTCACTCCTTCGGTGGACTTGATCAAAGCAACGCGGGCCGAAATGTCCGAGGCCTTGATCGTATTGGTGCGATGTCGAGAAGGGGATTTTCATTACACGCCCGATGAGCTCGATCGGATGCTCGAAGAGGCTCGAGAAGCGATCAGGCTCGGGGCCGATGGTGTGGCAGTCGGTGCCTGCTGTGCCGACGGATCGCTCGATTGGGATTTCTTAGCTCGGGTGCAAAGGGTTGTTTTTCAGGTGTCCGAGGCAGCCGAATTGGTGGTCCATCGAGTCTTCGATCGAGTACCGGATCCCATCCCTTCGATCGAACGCCTGATCGAACTTCGGTACGATCGAATCTTGACCAGCGGGGGAGCGTTGCACGCAGTCGATTCGCTCGACGCTCTGCGTGAGTGGAATCTTGCGGCAGCCAACCGTTTGGAGATCTTGCCCGCAGGGGGAATCCATTCGCTCAATGCTCAACGGGTTTTGCAAGAAACACATTGCCGTCAATTGCACGGTTCTTTTACCAAACGTCCTGAGCAAGCTGCAGAGAGTCGGCTCTCGCACCTCCCTCCGGGCATGCCGATTGCCGAGGAGATTCTCCAGGTTCGACGTTTGCTCGATCGATCGAATCTCTCGTCGATGTCTACCTGAGGATTAAGCTCGAAAAGCTTTAGGCTAGGGCATAAGGATCGATTTGATTTTTTCTTCGGCAAGTTGGTTCTCTTTGGCGACTTGCTCGAGGCTCATCCCTGCGGGAATCCCGGGACGAACATGTTTGGTGATCGAGAGCCAAGCGAGTTTTCGTTTGTTTTGTTCCGATGCGATCAGCTCCACCAGTTCCGAAGCGCGAGGGTGGTTTGGCAGTCCGTTGGAGGTGAGGGTCAAGCCCCAGTGGGTTGCCAATGGGCCAGCGACGATCGCCTGGCCGGCTGAGTTGGGGTGAACACCGTCGGCAGCGAGAGTGAAATTCGGATCGGCTTGCCGGGCTTTGGCGACGGCATTTTTCATCGCACCGTGGACATCGAGTACTGTCCAGCCGCGATCGCGTTGCTTCAGCAACCACTGCGAATAGGCTTCTAGGACATCGTCGTACTTGGCATAAGGTTGACGGTACTCGTCGAGTCCGTCGGGAAGTAGGCGGTCACGGATGGGTAGTGCGTCGAAGTAAGCAGGAGTCAGGTGGATGATTCTCGCTCCGGAGTCAACGACTTGTTGGTGGAGTAGTTCGATCCCCGACTGGAATTTTTTGAACCGATCATCGCTCAGCGGGTAGTACATACCGCAGTTCATGCCGTAGCAGGCGATGACAAGATTGGGTTTGGTTTCTCGAAGGATCCGCCCGAGGCGTTCGTGGAGGTTGGGGCGAGGGAAAGAGCCGCCGGCGTGACCCGGTTCGGATAACCCGCTTACCGTCTCGCTTGGTAGTCCAAGGTTGATGAATTCGGGGACTTCTCGATCTGGATACTCCACGCGCATGGCCGCCTCGAGGATCGCGACGTAACCGCCCGCATGGGTGATGCTATCTCCTAAGAAGACGATCCGTTTGTCCTTGGGTGCTAGTGGGTCCTGGGCAAGGACCCCTGGGCTCGAACACACAGAGAGCCAGCAGAAGCACAATAGAAGGAATCGGAAAAGGCAGGCTGTAATCGAAGGGGAGAGCATTGGTATGAATGGGGTGGGTAAGGACGGAGGGGAGCAGGGGTCACGACGACCATTCTAGCATCTGCGATCCGACTGATCTGGCTAATCGTAGCCACCCGCTGCCAAGCGGTGGTGGGGCGCGAGGAATCCGACTGCCTAGCACCTGAATCCGAGTGGCGAACGGCAGGCTGAATGCTAGCGAAACTCATCGCGCCAGCGGCCCCAGCAGGTGCCTGGCACCGGAATCCGACTGCCGACCGGCAGCAGAATGCTAGCGAAACTCATCGCGCCAGCGGCCCCAGCAGGTGCCTGGCACCGGAATCGGGAACCGGACGCCCAGCATTGCTAGCAAATCCTGGCTCGGCCCCAACAGGTGCCTGGCACCTGGATCGGGCACCTGACGCCCTGGATTGCTAGCAAATCTAGCTGCCTCATCAGGTGCCTGGCACCGGAATCCGACTGCCGACCGGCAGCAGAATGCTAGCGAAACTCATCGCCCGGCGGCCCCAGCGGGTGCCTGGCACCGGAATCGGGAACCGGACGCCCAGCATTGCTAGCAAATCCTGGCTCGGCCCAGCAAGTGCCTGGCACGGATGGAAGCATGCGTGGACTGCAATGCTAGCTGAGTGTTTTCTCAGTTGGGATTTAACAAGATTGCGCTGTGTAAAAACCGCGATCGGCAGTGCCAAGAGCTACACGGCAGGTGCTCGGAGTTGAAGTAGAAACTCACGTGCCCTCGGGGCTCTGCCGGCATATGCCGACGGAGCCCTTGGTCGATCGATAAGCGATTCGATCAGCTACAGCCAAGGCTGTTGCCGCAGTTGTGGCACAGATAGCAGTTGCCATTGCGGACCGTGACCGATCCGCAGTTGTCGCATCCCGGAGCGTCGCTTTGGAATCGCGAAAACTGTTCGGCTCGGCTGTCCTCACGGATCGCCGTCGAGGAGACCGCCCAAGTCGGACTCTTGTCGTCGTGACTGACGAATCGAGCTTCGGTTCGAATCGACTCGCCAGAGGACTCGGCCGACGATGTTGCAGACGATGCATTCGTGGACTTGATCGTCACGATCGGAGTCGCAGCGGTTTGCTTGCCAGTTTGCTTACCGGCTTGGTTGCTCTCATTGCCTGAGATCAAATCGGCTTTGGCCTTTTGCTCCTCGCGATAGCCAGCCAGGAATGTCAGACCCATCCAGCGGAAGATGTAGTCGACCACACTCTTGGCGATCCGGATGTCGGCATTGGTGGTATGGCCATTGGGTTCGAACCGGGTATGGCTGAACTTATTGACCAGGACTTCCAAGGGGACCCCGTATTGCAGGGACAAGGAGATTGCCGTACCGAAACTATCCATCAGTCCACCGATGGTGCTGCCTTCTTTGGCCATGGTGATGAAGACTTCGCCTGGCCGACCGTCTGGGTAGAGTCCTACGTTGATGTAGCCTTCATGCCCAGCGATGCTGAACTTGTGGGTCACCGAGTTGCGGGTATCGGGCAATCGTTCCCGACGCACTTTGTAAACCACCTTTTCGACAACCTTGGCCGCTTCGGCCTCTTCGGCCTTTTTCGACTCGGATTTGGTCGAAAGGGGCTGGCTTTGCTTGGAACCATCGCGGTAGATCGCAACGGCTTTGAGGCCAAGTTCCCAGCCCCAATAGTAAGCGTCGGCGATGTCCTTGACGGTCGTATCCGAAGGCATGTTAACCGTCTTGCTGATTGCACCGGACAGGAACGGTTGAGCGGCGGCCATCATCTCGACGTGGGCTTGCCATCGAATGCTGCGTGTGCCGTTGGCTGGGGTGAACGCACAGTCGAAGACGGGCAAATGCTCTTGCTTGACATGCGGTGCTCCCTCGATCGTATCGCGATCGTTGATGTACTTTTCGATGTCTTTGATCTGCTCAGGGGTGTACCCGAGGTTCTGCAGACCCAAGTGAACCGAGCCGTTGACGATCTTGAGCATGCCACCGCCCGCGAGCTGCTTGTACTTGACCAACGCGATGTCCGGTTCGATACCGGTCGTATCGCAATCCATCATGAAGCTGATTGTTCCAGTCGGTGCAAGCACAGTGGCCTGTGCATTGCGGAACCCGTGAATGCGCCCAGCCTCCAAGACCTTGTCCCAAACCTCGCGAGCCGCGTCCTTGAGATACCTTGGACCTGCATCAGGAATCTGTTCAACGGCGTTGCGATGCATTTGCATGACGCGCATCATCGGTTCGGAATTCTCGGGATACTCGGCAAAGGCTCCGACGACACCCGCCATCTCGGCGCTGGCCAGATTGGCCGCTCCATGGAGCAATGCGGTGATCGATCCGCACAAGCCATGGGCCATCGGGGAATCGTAAGAAGCCCCATTGGTCATGATCAACGAGCCAAGGTTGGAGTAGCCGAGCCCAAGCGGACGGAACAGGTGGCTGTTGTAAGCGATCCTGTCGGTCGGATAGGCCGCATGATCGACCAAGATCTCCTGAGCGATGAAGAACAATCGGCAAGCGGCCATGAAGCCCTGATTGTCAAACGAGCCGTCGGCGCGACGGAACTTCATCAAGTTGATCGAGGATAGATTGCAAGCCGTGTTGTCCAGGAACATGTATTCCGAACAAGGGTTGCTCGCGTTGATCCGTCCGCTGTTTGGACAAGTGTGCCATTGGTTGATCGTCGTGTCGTATTGAACACCCGGATCTCCGCAATTCCAAGCGCACTCAGCCATTCGGTTGAGAACCTCTCGAGCGCGGTACTTGGGCGGCGACTCCTTCGGCTTGTCCGAAATCCATCGCGTACTCCAAACTTGATCGTCACGAACCGCTTGCATGAACTCATCGGTCAGGCGAACCGACAAGTTCGCATTCTGGAACATCACCGACGAGTAGGCCTCGCCGTTGAAGTTCGATTCGTAACCTTCGCGGATCAGCGCGTGCGCTTTTTGCTCTTCTTTCCACTTGCACTCGATAAAGTCCATCACGTCCGGATGCCATACCTTGATCGACTGCATCTTGGCCGCTCGCCGGGTCTTGCCACCGGATTTGACCACCGCTGCGATCTGGTCGTAGACTCGCATGAACGACAAAGGACCACTGGGCTTGCCACCACCCGAGAGCTGCTCGCGACTCGAACGGATCGTCGAGAGGTCCGTCCCGGTCCCTGAACCAAACTTAAAGAGCATCGCTTCGCTGGCCGCCAGACGCATGATGTCTTCCATGTTGTCATCCACACTCTGGATGAAACAAGCCGATGCTTGCGGGTACTCGTAAGGGTTCTCGGGTTGCTCAAGCTTGCCCTCCTCGACGTTGTAGTGCCAATTGCACTTGGTACCAACGACCTGATACTGCTGGAAGAGTCCAACGTTGAACCATACCGGAGAATTGAACGAACCGTACTGATGAAGACACAGCCAAGTCAGATCCTTGTAGAATCGCTCCGCATCTGCAGGCTGGTCGAAGTACCCGTCCTGAAGACCCCAATCAGCAATCGTTCTGGTGACCCGATGAATCAATTGCTTGACCGAATACTCCCGCTCCTCGGTGTTCTTCGGATCCCCATAAAAGTACTTGCTCACCACCACATTGGTCGCCAATTGGCTCCATGTCGAAGGGATCTGGCAATTGGTCTGCTCGAATAGCACCTTGCCATTCTCGTCCTTAATCGCCGCACTGCGGGTCTCCCACTCGACGGTATCAAAAGGGTCGCTCACTCCAGAAGGACAGAACCGTGTCTCGATCTTGAGTCCATTGCGATTGCCACGAAATTCCTGAGGGGTTCGAGTTCGAGTTTTCAGTTCGTTGCCGATTTCTGCGGTTGCCATTGTTGTGGATTGACTCCATGTGGGGTGACTAGGGGGTGGAAAGCAAATAAGCTCTTCTAATGGCCAAGGTTCAGTGGATAGGGGACCGCTGAGGGGTTGGACTGGAAAAAGGGGCCCTTACTTGCGCAACTTGGAAAAGACGGTTCCTTGCGACCTCTTGGGAGCTTCTTGCTCCAAACTCCTACAAGCCTCCGACGCTTCGTATGGGGTTGCCTGGTCGCTTGCGGCAATTCCCAACCGAGGTGTCATGCAGTTCCATTATCGACCGAAAACACTACCCTTGGTAGTTTTTCTGCCGCGATGGCACTACATGTTGCGTCATGGATCCGCAGTTTATCGTTTCCAAACGCAAAGTCAACTTTTTTCTTCTCCGCGTCGCAAAGTCCGCAGGAGACTAGGTTTGAGGGCTAGGTAAGAAATCCTACTAGAGCCAAAAATCGACCCCAGGAGCGTTCCTAACCTACGAGGTAACCGTCAGTTAAGATAATGTGAACCGGGGCAGTGACTAGTTTGGTCACTAGGTCAAAAAACGACAAAAGATTTCCGCTACCCCCCCCCGTGGGTGCCCGACAGACGGTTTCAACGCTCAAAGCTGTCTTTTTCCCCAGGCCTTATCCATAATGACCCCGGTGATCGATGCTCGAGGGCCGATCTAAAGCCGATTTCTAGCCCGAACCGCGTCCCGAACAGCGCCCCGAACCGCGCACAGAGCCACCAACTATCAAAACCCCTTCGCTCGATCCTCTCGCCACTTGCTCACCCCACCGAGGCTCATCGCACCGAGGCTCATCGCCCCGGGAAAGGAAAGCTTTGCACCTGCGAGGCATGGTGCATCTCCCAAGCATTCTGACTGCATCCTTAGCCACCCTCTGCCTCGGCCTGGTCGCTCACGCCGATTTTGTCGTCTATCGATTGCCTGGGACTCAGGTCACGGTGCTCTTGGAGGGAAAGACCAAAGGGGTCGGACAAGGCACCTTCGAGTACACGCACCCGTCGCTCGGGACGTTGACCTTCAGCCACGAAACGGCTTTGGTGATCAAAGCGCCGACGAAACTCGAGGAGTACCGACGCTTGGCAAACGTCGCGCGGCAAGAGCAGCGGTTCGACGACTACATCCAAGCGGCCCGCTTCGCCCTGCGCAGCGGTTTTCTCGAAGAGTTCCGCGAATGCTGCAACGCGGCTTACAAAATCCAACCCGATCACCCGACCATGCTCAGGCTGCTCGAAGCTCGCAAAAGGATCAAGCAACCAGTCACCGGCTGGGAATCCTCCGAGCAGCAGTTGCGCGACTCGGTTCCGATCCCATCGATGGAACTGGCTCGCAGCGACCATTATCTCCTGCTTCACGATACCGGATCGAGTAAGGTCGGTCGTCGACGCCAGAGCCGCTGGCAGAGCCGCCTGGACTTGCTCGAAAAAGTCTACGAGTCGTACTTCATGAAGTTCGCCCTCGAAGGGGTCGTTCTCGAGCCCCCCAAAGAGCCGATGAAAGTGGTCCTTTTTGGAAAAGAGCAAGACTACGTCAGCTATTCCCAGCAACGCGATCCGTCGCTCGTCGGCGCTCTTGGGTACTGGTCCTCGGAGGACAACGTCGCTGTGTTTTTCGACCAAGGGACCACGCAGCGCATGCGCGATTTGGAACAGCATTCCAAGGAGCTCCAACGCAATAAAATGAGAGCTCGGGGCACCGTGCAGGCCAAAGATGCAGCTTATTTGGCCAACACCGTTGAACTGCTCGTCAAACTCACCCGAGAAGACGACGACATCGAAGTCGTCTCGCACGAAGCGACCCATCAACTGGCCGGCAACACCGGGATTATGCCCCGCGATCAAATCGCCCTGCGATGGGCCCACGAAGGACTCGCTAGCTACTTCGAAACCTCCAGCGATGCTGGCTGGGGAGGTATCGGCGCAGTCAACGAAAATCGACTTAAAAGCTACTACCGCGTCTCCTCGGACCCTCGCCGTGCAGACATCGGATTGCTGGTCTGCGACGGTCTGTTCGATATCGCTAGGAACCAACAAGAAGAAGCCGAGGTCTACGGGCAAGCCTGGGGACTGACCCACTTCTTGATGGAACGGCACTTTGAAAAACTCATCGGCTACTACCGAAAAATCTCGGAAATCCAGACAACCCACGGAAGCATCACCCGTGGCCAACTCGTCGAACTCTTCATCGACTCGTTCGGCGACCTAAGAATTCTGCAGTCTCAATGGCACGCTTACATGCGCGAACTCAAGACCGATCTGGACCGCGCCCGAAGCCAATCCGCCAACCAACCCAACAGCCCAATCCCACCCGGACCCTAGCGGTCCGAAATAGGCTTCGACAAACAGACGGCCATCTGTTCTCCACGCGACGTCTGCGACCAATCCAACGCTCCTAGAGCACCGCGGACCTGCTCGAACTGCTCGGGAACCGTCAAAGCCTGGTCGACAAACAGCACCGCCTTGCTCCCAACCCTAACCAATCCACCCCGCACTCCCGAGAGCCACTCGGAGCGTACCTCGATCCCCTCGTCTTGGGCGATTGCTAGCATTGTTTCCAAGGCTTCCAAGGTGTTCATGGCGATAAGGTGCGATTGGCTTTAAGTGGGCTTACTCTAGAACCATTTCATGAGGAAAAGATTCGCGAATCTTTCCTAGCACAATTGCCCTGCCCGGGGCAATCCTGGTGCATCCCTCAGCCGAAAGAATCCGATACACCCATCATGGAGTCAAGCAAAAACCAAAAATCCGTTGTTGGTCCCGATCATGATGTCCCGAGCGATCGGTCTGCCCAAGACCGCTGGATCGCCCAGCTCGAAGAGCGTCTGATCGACTCGGAACGCCTAGCCTGCGTAGGTGAGCTTACAAGCACCATGACGCACGAATTCAACAACCTGCTCATGACGATCCTCAACTATGCCAAGCTCGGCATGCGGCACAAGGACGAAGCGACTCGCGAAAAAGCCTTATCGAGGATCCTCGATGCGGCAAACCGCGGCGCGAAAATCACCAGTTTGGTCCTAGGGTTGGCTCGTCCAGGTACCGGCAATCTCGATCCGATCGATTTGGTAGCAACCGTCAACGACGCTCTGGTCCTGCTGGAAAAGGAACTCCAAAAGTATCGCATCGATGTTCAAAAGGAGTTGTCGAGCGTTCCGATGATCCTCGGCTCGGCCAGCCAACTGCAGCGATTGCTCCTGAACTTGATCACCAACGCTCGCCAAGCGATCAAAGAAAATGGCACGATTCGAATCATCGTCAAGCATGAGCCGAAGACCGACTCGGTGGTGTTGACGGTCCGAGACAACGGCGCGGGAATTCCCAAAGAGGTTCTGCCGAAAATCTTCGACCGTTTCTTCACGACCAAATCCGGACCGGATGCCTCAGGCAAAGGGGGCACGGGATTGGGTCTCACCGCATGCAAGCAAATCATCGACGAGCATCGAGGTCGTATCCGCGTCGAGAGCACCGTTGGGAAAGGGACTGCCTTCAGCATCCGATTCCCAGTTGCCAATACCGCACGGGCGACTCCGGCTGCCTAACGCTTGATCCCTTCGGTTCTTCCTGCATAGAACAACCAGTAGGTCACCGGGATAACAAACAGGGTGAAGATCGTGCTGGCGATGAGCCCGAAGATCAGCGACCAACCCAACCCTGAGAAGATCGGATCGAGCGTCACCGGGATGGCCGATAGCATCGCAGCCCCGGCCGTCAGCAGGATAGGACGCAGCCGCACGACGCGGCTCTCGAGGATCGCATCGAAGAGCGGTCGCCCAGCAGCGACGGCTTGCTCCATGAAATCGACCAAGATGATCGAGTCGCGTGTGACAATCCCCGAAAGGGCGATCATGCCGATCATCGCCGTGGCGGTAAAGTACACCGGATCGGCGTAGCCTCCCGAACTGCTCGCTGCAAGTTCGTTGAGCAAATAGAATCCAGGCATGACACCCAAGACCGTCAATGGGATCGCGAGCATGACGATCACAGGGACCAAAAATGAGCCGGTCTGTGCGACCAAGATGATGTAGATCAGGACCATGGCAGCTCCGAAGGCCAACCCGAGATCCCGGAACACATCGAGCGTGATTTGCCACTCGCCTTCCCCAGAGAATCGGGCGGTGTGTCCCTCTTGCAATCCCCAAGCGATCCCCGATCCGTTCCGCAGGAACGTCCGGGGCTCGACCCGGCGCGCCTGGCCGTCGGCCACAAACGAAACATCTTGTCGGCCTGATTGCCCTGTGGCTTCGTCGGCCAGCACATCGATGATGCAATCGGCCGGTGGACGGCCGGCCGTTTCGGCCGTGACATAAGCGACGCGCTGAAGGTTCTTATGGTAGATGGTCTGACCGACCCTGTCTTGTTGCCATCGCCCGATCTCGGTGAGTCGAACGAGGGATTGGTTCTGACCTCGTACGGCGATCTGGTTGAGCTCCAAGGGGTCTTGCCGCAACTCTTGGGGCAAGCGAACGACGATCTCTAAAGGCCTTCGTTCGGTCTCGGCGCGCAGGATTCCGCTGGTCTCACCGACCGAAGCGGTCCTGACGGCTGCGGCAATGTCGCTGACACTGATCCCGGCCAGGGCCGCTTTCTCTTGATCGGGCACAAACGTCAATCGGGTCATAGGAGCTTCGGTCATGTCGTCGACCTCGACGACTCCGGGCTCGCGTTCCAAGCGGCCTTTGACGATCCGTCCCGAGGCCAATAAGTCTCGGTAGGATGTTTCGGACGTTCCATAGACCTCCGCGACGATCGAGGCCAGGACGGGTGGTCCAGGGGGCAACTCGACGATCCGCAAGGTTCCGCCGTTGTTGCGTGCAACTTCGGTCAACGGATCGCGCAAACGCAGCGCGATGGCATGGCTTTGCTCATTGCGATTCTTTTTCCCTACAAGATTGATTCGGATCTCTCCGTGATGGGTTCCGTTTCGCAAGTAGTAATGGCGGACGAGTCCATTGAAATCGATGGGACTCGGACAGCCCACATACGCCGTATAGTCGATCACTTCGGGCTCGGTCGCAATCCGGTCTTCGATCTGCTGGAGGACCGCAGCGGTTCTCTCGAGCGTGGTCCCCTCATCCATATCGAGCAGCACCAAAAACTCGTTCTTGTTGTCAAACGGCAGCATCTTCAAAGGGACCATGCGCAAGGCCCCGAGCCCCATGGCTGCAAACGTCAATCCAGCGATCAAAAGCAGAAACACGATGGCTCGAAAACGGGTCTTGAGTAGCGGTGCCATGATCGGTCGAAAAATCCGATAAAGCAACGTCTTGCTGACGGCCACCGGATCGTAAGCCGCATGATGGCTCAGAACCCCAGGATCGGACGGCTCGTCGCCGACTTCCTCGCGGTGCTTATACCCATGCTCATACCCGTGCTTGAGCACGTGATAGCTGAGCCATGGGGTGATCGTAAAGGCCACGAGCATCGACATGAGCATCGCGACCGGGACGTTCAAGGCCATCGGGGACATGTAAGGCCCCATCATGCCGGTGATGAAGAACATCGGCAAGAAGCTGACGATCACCGCGAGTGTCGCGCTGATCAACGGCGGACGAATCTCCGCGACGGCCTCCATGACGATCCTCCGCGAAGCTCGCTTGCGGTCATGAAAGTGCCTCGCGATGTTCTCGACATCGACGATCGGATCGTCGACCAAAAGGCCCAAGGCCAAGATCAAGGCAAAGAGCGTCACGCGATTGATCGTAAAGCCAAAGAGAAGATTGACAAATAGGGTCAGACCAAAGACCACCGGAACGGCGATCGCCACGATGAATGCCTCCCTCCATCCCATCCCGATCGTCAGGAGCAAGATCACGATCAGAATCGCGATCCCCAAGGCCTCGATCAACTCGTTGACTTTTTCATCGGCCGTCTGTCCCGCGTTGCGAGTGACGACCACATCGACATCGTCGGGTAGAATCGTCCTTCGAAGCTCCTCGGCCCGCTCGATGACCGCACGGGATACCGAGACTGCGTTGGCCCCTTTTTGCTTGGAAATCGCGATCGTCACGGCCGGGCTCGAATCCCCAACGGCCCGAAACTCTGCTCCGCTGTGGCTCCCGAGAAAACTCCCAGGGGTTGCTTCATGCTGTGGGAAATCAGCAGCCGCACCCCAACCGTGCCGAACATAAGTCCTCGGTTCGCTGGCCCCATCGATCACCTTGGCGATGTCCTTGAGATAGACCGGCATGCCTTGGAAAACCCCGACGACCAAGTCGTTGAGTTCCTGCGGGTATCGAATCCCTGCCGACGTCCTCAGTTGGATCTGCATGTCCTTGCGAGCGATTTGGTCTCCGGGCGCTACGTCGTTGGCCGCGCGGATCGCCCGCTGCACATCGATAAGCGTGAGCTGATAAGCTTGCAATCGATCCGGCGAAATTTCCACCTGCGCGACTCGAGGCTCACCGCCGACGAGGTAGGCGCGATTGACGTTGCGGATCGTCGCGAGGCGTTCGACGAATTCTTCTCCGATGCGACGCAATTGAAAGCTGTCGTTGCCGGCACCTTGGAGGGTCAGTGTCACGATCGGCACATCGTCGATCTCAACGGGCTTGAGAATCCAATCGCGGACGGCCGATGGAATCACATCCTGATTCTCGTTGAGCTTCTTGAAGAGTTTGACCAAACTTCTTTCGCGGTCTTGGCCTACATAAAATCGGACGGTGATGATCGCTTGGTCGTCGCGCGACATGCTGTAGACATATTCGACACCGTCGATTTGCGAGAGCATGCGCTCCAGGGGCGTCGATACGAGTTGCTCGACTTGGTCGGCGTCATAACCCGGAGCGTTGACGAAGATATCGGCAAGCGGGACGACGATTTGAGGATCCTCCTCGCGGGGTGTCAACCACAGCGCAGCGAAGCCCACCAAAGAGGCGGTGATGATCAGGATGATCGAAAGGTTGCTCTCGAGAAACGCTCGGACGATCCCCGAGAGAAAATCGTTCGGGACGTGGTCGTTCTTCGATGGACTAGTCATTATCGACCCTCCCTGAGTGCTTTGCTCAGCAGGATCGTTTCCCCCGATTGCAGACCAGCTAGGATTTGGATTTGATCGCCATATTGACGACCGAGTTGGACATTGCGTCGACGGATGTGCCCTTCGTGTACGACCATGACCATGGCCAATTGGCCGATGCGAGCGATCGCCGTTTGCGGCACCAAGATCGCTTCCTCCGTACCGAGCGGGAGTTTCAGCCGACCGAACATCCCACTATAAATCCCCTCGGGCAACTGGCATTGAACCTTGACCTCGAACGAGTGCGTTGCCGAGTTGGCCTGGGGTACCACCTCGGTGATGGTCCCCTGGGTTTCCAGATTCAAGGCATCGAGGCTCGCGGTGATCGCCTGTCCGGGCTTGAGCGAGAGCGCAAGCGATTCGCGGACCTGGGCAACGAGTTGCATCTCGGTCGGATCGTAGATGCGAAAGAGGACTTGGCCAGGCACCGCGGTATCGCCCGCTTTGACCTGCTTGTCCACGATAACCCCATCAAAGGGCGCAGCGATGGTCGCAAACGAGAGCTGGATGCGACCCTCCTCGATCGATTGCGTGGCCCGTTCGACCTCGGCGTTGGCGGATCGCAAGTCGGCTTCGCGCGATTGGTATTCGCTCTGCGAGATCGCCGCCTGGGCTAGCAGCGAGTTGGCGCGTTGGAACTCCGACTGGGCTTGGCTTTGGCGCGCTTGGGCGGCCACAAGGTTCGAGTCGACTTGTCCGAGCCGAGCTCGCAGGTCCTGGTCCTGAAGCTTGACGAGGACATCCCCGGCGCGGACTTTTTGACCCGCCGTGACGTTGACCTCTTCGATCCGAGCGAGGATTTTCGAAGCCACAGCGGCTTCATGCACCGCTTGGATTGTCCCTACGGCCGTCTCGTAACGCGGGATCGCAACGGGCTTGAGCGTCTCTAACACAGCGCCCGGTGGGATGGCCACAGGTGCATGCTCAGCCGAGGAATGAACCTTGGGGTGGAAAACCCCGGCGGCCCACAGAAGCATCCAGCCGACGGCCGCAAAGCCAACGAGAATGAAGAGCCAGGATCGCATTTCGCGCATCAGAGCCAGCAACGCAGCCAGTCGGTTATTCATCGCTTGCATCATTTCGTAGTAGGTTAATTTAGCAATGATTGAAAGGGTTCGTGCATCCCATCGCATTTCATCGTGCTCGTGCTCGTACTCGATGGCTGTTGAACCTACCGCGATACCGATCGTTGATCGAAGCGGTTCTCGTCAATCGCTTCGAGTACGAGAAACAGTACAAACAAAATTGTGCGCCGAAGTCGCCTCCGGTGCTTTCCTAACTATTTGATTCGTGGTCTCCGGCGACATCGGTTTTCGCGGTGGTTAGGATTTGGCTTGATTCCAAGGCATCTTGGCAAGGCACATTCCCATCATGCAGCTATCGGAAAGGCCAGCGAGGAGCAAACCTGCACCGATCAATCCAGAGAGGATTCCCCAGCGAGCATCGAGCGTGACGGCCAGGATCGAGGCGAGCAAGACCAGGGAGCCGGCGATCATCCGCACTTGGCGATCGATCGAGACCGATTTTTTGCCACGGATCACGGGCAAGCCGGCTTGGGCCCAGGCCATCGTGCCACCTTCGACATTGACCACGTTCGACAGACCCGCGCGCAGGAGGCTTTGACAAGCTTGAGAGCCCCGCGCGCCGGATCGGCAGATCACGTAAAGGGGTTGGTGCGATTGGGCATCGAGCCCGAGAGCCGCCGGATCGAGTTGATCCAGAGGGACATTTTTCGCAACATCGACGTGGATCTCTTGGAACTCGGCTGGGGTACGGACATCGACCAAGTGGACCGAGTTGCCCTTGGAGATCAGATCGTAGAGGGATTTTGGGGTGATGGTTTGGTTGGACATGATGCTTATAGGGAGAGGGAGAGATTAAGTGACTAACCCGGACGAGTGGGATGGATTGGGTTTTTCGCCGAAGCGGTCTTCGATGCACTGGAGGATATTTTTCAGGTGCGGCTCGATGATTTGGTAGAAGACTTTTCGCCCCTCGCGTCGGCTCGAGAGGAACCCGCAGCGTTGCATGAGTCGGAGGTGCTCGGAGGCCATGGGGGTTGGGATTTGGCAAGCTTCCGCCAATTGGGTGACCGTAACCTGTTGCGACTTGAGCATTTGGAGCATGCGAAGGCGGTGGGGGTGAGCGAGCACCTTAAGGCACTCGGCGGCTTGTCCGAGCGCCTCGAGGCTTGTCAGTTGGGTTGGAGTTGTGCTTGCCATGGAATTGGATTCAGGGATCGGATCGATTCGGGGTGCGTTTTTGGGGCTGTAGGGCAGGGGGGGGCAGGGCATCGGCCTCGCTGATACTTCAATATATCGGAATATCGCTAACTATTCAACAGTGATTTTTTCTGGTGGAGACTGGTGGCTGGGTTAGTGGGATGGTTAGGGCTTTGTTTTGCTGGGTTTTTTGGCTTGACAGATTCGGTCTGTGGCTTACACTTTCGCGTCCTTTGACGGTCGAAATTCGGTCGTTTGAGGGAAATCAGCAGCATAAGGCCCCGTCGTCTA
>Ga0082207_1000558_pt1 | contig 20817 bp, 16 predicted proteins | sample LakMenEpi10Aug09_FD_71540 | JGI IMG/M metagenome (GOLD analysis project Ga0082207, IMG submission 71540)
CGTCTGGGGCGGCGGTCGTGGCCCAAGAACTCGGCGTGGAACTAGGGCCCACCCGCGACAATGTCCGTACACTTTTGGAGTACTACTGGCCAGAGCCTGCCAAGCACGCTTGGAAACCACTGACCGACGAACAGATCGAGGAAGCCTTCAAAAGGATCGTCCACCACGATTATCGGAATTACTTTACCCCGATTGCAAGCGGCAGCTTTTTGACCAAAGCGATGGTCATCTGCCCTTGTTCTGGGGCGACCCTCTCGGGCGTCGTGCATGCATCGGGAAACAACCTGATCCAACGCGCCGCGGATGTGCATCTCAAGGAGCATCGCAAACTGCTGCTTGTGCCCCGAGAGACCCCTTTGTCTGTGTTCCAATTGGAAAACATGACCAGGGCAGCCCAAGCAGGTGCGGTTGTCATGCCGGCCATGCCCGGTTGGTACCATGGGGTTTCGACTCCGGTCGATCTGATCGACTTTGTGGTCGCTCGGATCCTGGATCAGTTGAAAATTCCTCACGAACTGATGAAGCGTTGGGATGGCCCCTCGCTCGAGGCGCATTCGAACCACGCTCAAAGCGGTGATGCTTAAGAAGTGATTTCTAGTATGTGGCTCAAGTTTCAGCGGTTTCTAGAACTCATCCGGTTTAGCCACACCATTTTTGCACTTCCGTTTGCCCTGCTGGCATCCTTTTGGGCTTGGATTGTTCCGTCTCCAATCCCAGAGATCCAGGTTCGATTCGGATGGTCCTCCGGACTCGGGATCCTGCTTTGCATGGTCTTTGCCCGTAGTTTCGCCATGGCTGTCAATCGGCTTTTGGATCGGAAATGGGATGGGGAAAACCCCAGGACCGCCAATCGCCATTTGCCCGCGAAGCTTCTTGGTGTCTCAGAGGTCGGCTGGTTTACTTTGCTCTGCGGAGTCCTTTTCATCGCCTCGTGCATGCTGTTTTTGCCGAACCGATTGCCAGCGATTTTGAGTCTGCCGGTGCTGCTGTTTCTCGGGGGCTACAGCCTCGGAAAAAGGTTCACTTGGTTGGTCCATGTGTGGCTCGGCGCCGCTTTGATGCTCGCCCCTATCTGCGCTTGGATCGCTCTGCGCGGTGAGATTCTCTCTCAGGCTCCTTACGACCTTTTGCCTGTCGTTTGGCTCGGAGCAGTCGTTTTGCTCTGGGTGTCGGGATTCGATATCCTGTATGCCTGCCAGGATGCGGAGTTCGATCGGCAAGCTGGCCTTTCGAGTATCCCGGCCCGTTTTGGCATCCGCGGTGCTTTGAACATCGCCAAAGTCCTCCACTTTTTGATGTGGCTCGTCGCCATGGGGATGACCTTCTGGGCTCCCGAGCTGTCCTTGGGATTGCTGTTCCGAACCGTCATGCTCGCAGTAGGAGGCTTGCTAATTTATGAGCATTCCGTCGTTTCTGAACGCTCCTTGGATCGTATGCAATTGGCATTTTTTCAGCTCAACTCCATAATCAGCATCCTGATTCTAGGGGCAGGAGCCCTAGACGCTTGGTTAAAATAAGCCGAGCTCAACAGTGTACATACTGTGCTCCTTGCGGGCGAGTTCCTTCGGAGCTAGCAACGCACAGTCCAAAAAGGCGAGCACGCTGAAAACGCGAGAGACTACTTGGCACTTGCCGAGATCCATCCATGAACCAGACACAAATCCAAGACCGTTTCAAGAGCATCCGCGACAAGGTCGAACAGGGGGGCCGCTTGAGCCTCGACGACGGGATTTTCCTCTACGACCCCGAGGTTTCGCTGCATGCGGTGGGCGAATTGGCCAACTGGAAACGCGAGCAGATCAATGGCAATGTGGGTTACTACAACATCAACACCCACTTGAACCCGACGAACGTCTGCGTCTATCGCTGCCGTTTCTGCGCGTTCCGCTCCGATCTGCGAGACCCCAAGGGCTACGCGATGAGCGACGAACAGATCATCGCCCGAGGACAGGAAGCCCACGATAACGGCTGTACCGAGATGCACATCGTCGGCGGGCTGCACCACAAACTCGGTTACGACTGGTACCGAGGCATCCTCGAGAAACTTCATGCCGCGTTCCCAAAGATCCACCTCAAAGGCTGGACGGCCGTCGAGATCGACTGGTTTGAATTCCTCACCAAAAAAAGTATCAAAGAAGTCCTAGGCGATCTCCGCGAAGCTGGATTAGGAAGCATGCCAGGGGGAGGTGCGGAAATCTTCCATCCCGAAGTTCGCGATCAAATCTGCGAGCACAAGGCCAACGCGACCAAGTGGATCGAGATCCACCAAGCAGCCCACGAGATTGGACTCAAGACCAACTGCACGATGCTCTACGGACACGTCGAACAGGCCTACCATCGCATCGATCACCTGCTGAGACTCAGAGAATTGCAAGACAAAACCGGCGGCTTCCAAACGTTCATTCCGTTAGCGTTCCACCCCGAGAACACCAAGCTCTCGCATTTGAAGAAACCTTCGGCGCTGATGGACCTAAGGACCGTCGCTGTGAGCCGTTTGATGCTCGACAACGTCCCCCATATCAAAGCGTATTGGATCATGCTCGGGATAGGTACGGCTCAGACCGCCCTAGCCTACGGCGCTGACGACATCGATGGAACGGTCCGTCACGAACTGATCTATCACGATGCGGGTGCAACGACTCCGGAATGCCTGAGCGTCGAACAGATCCAGCAACTGATCGTTGAGGCCGGAAGAGAACCGGTCGAACGCGACACGGTCTATCGCAAAGTACATCGCGATCCGGACCAATTCACGCAGTGGTCGGTAGGCGAAGAAGTTCTGGTCAACGTCTAGGGCTTGCTAAGCGAGCAACTCTCGCACAACCCGCGCGGGCCGGTTCGAGGTGATGAATTGCTGGGTGTTGTTGTAAGGAAAACTCACCTTGGTGTGGTCGAGTCCAAACAGGTGCATGACCGTCGCTTGAAAATCGTTGGGGGTGACCAATTGTTCAATGGCCTTGTGCCCGAACTCGTCGGTCTTTCCAAACGCCATCCCACCCTTGATGCCACCCCCTGAGAGCCAAATACTGAACCCTTGGCCATTGTGATCCCGGCCAGCCCGTTCGGGACTGCCGTGATCTTGGGTCACCGGCAAACGACCTATCTCTCCACCCCAATGAACCAACGTGGAATCGAGCAAGCCTCGTTGCTTGAGGTCCGCAACTAAGCCGGCGACTGGTTTATCGGTCTTGCGGCAAATCGCGGGCAAATTCTTCTGGATGCTATCGTGATGATCCCAAGGTTGGCCGGAGTGGAATAATTGCACGAAACGAACTCCTCGCTCGATGAGTCTTCGAGCCAAAAGGCAGCGTGTCCCATACTCGCGCGATTCAGGATCATCGATCCCATAAAGATTTAAAGTCGCTTGGGTCTCCTTGGAAATATCGAGAGCATCGGTCGCTGCGAGCTGCATTCGCGCGGCCAACTCATAGGTCGCCATCCGCGCGTTCAACTCCGGTTCATCAGGATGATGGACCGTATGTTGCCGATTGATCTCATGGAGCAGTTCCAGGTTTTGCTGCTGCATCTGGCCTGCCAAATGAGGGGGCGGTTGGAGATTGAAAATCCGTGGCTCCTTGGGCCTGAGCACCGTGCCTTGAAACAGCGCTGGCATAAACCCATTGGACCAATTCGTCACCCCATCGACCGGATGTCCGCCGGGGTCGCTTAGGACCATATAGGCCGGTAGATCTTGAGACTCACTCCCGAGGGCGTAAGTCAACCAGGAGCCTAGGGTCGGGCGACCAAGGATTCCAGGAATCCCTCCATGAAAGTAGCGTATCGAAACCTCGTGCCCGTTGTTGCCCGTATGCATGCTGCGAATCAAACAGATATCGTCGATGACCCCAGAGGTATGGGGCAACAGCTCGGACAATTCGGTGCCGCAGTTCCCTCGAGGTGCAAAGGCAAACGGACTCCCGAGAAGTTTCTTGCTCGCTTGATTGACGAACGAAAATCCTACGTCCCCTTGGTAATCGGTCCCATGGAACTTGGTCAACTCCGGCTTCGGATCGGTAAGATCCATGTGGGAGGGGCCGCCGTGTTGGAACAGCGAGATCATCGCCTTGGCCTTGGGCTCGAAATGCGTTGCTCTAGGGTGCAGATCCCTATGGGGCTTGTCCTTGATTACCGGTGGTTGCCCTCGGGCGGCTTCCTGTGCCAGCATCAGCTCCAGGGCGATCGCGCCGACACCCATCCCAATTTGCTGCAACCAGCGGCGTCGTTGGGGCATCCAAAGTTCATCGTCGTGCATCGGATCGGTCATGGGAGTAGGTGGAAGTTTGGGAGAGTCCATCGAAGGGGCGGTTAGTCAACGTAGAGAAATTCGTTGGTGTTGAGCAACATATGGCAGATGTTGGTCAGCACCTGCGACGTCGGGGTGCTGCCGCTGCTGAGCCGCTGGGGTGCGCGATAGAGCAACTCCAATTGCGCCGGAACAAAACGGCTTAAGACCGCCAATTCCTTATCCGTCGGAAATCGGTGCAGGATGTGTTTCCATGCGGCGATGATTTGATGTCCAAGGGCCGAGGTGTCCTCTTGCTGGAGCCGAAATCCAATCGCTGAATCGAAAACCATCGAATTTTTTGTTGGCTCGCCTGGCTGCGAAGCCGTTGGGTTCCAAGTGATCTTAACCGTCCAAGTGAACGAGTCGGAGGTTTCCTGCTGACCGCACTCGAGGACCAGATCGATCGCATCGCCTGCCTCGACCGCTAGGTTCGCCACAGGCGTCGAGACCGAACCGGCTTGGATGCTCCAACGGCCAGCCTGCCCAAGCTTCGAGCTGACAAACCCGATCACGCCGTCTCCGTTGGGGCTGCCGTGCGAGAGCGACCCGCTGATTTCCACCGTCCCCGATTCCGGCGCGATCCAACGCCGGATCGCTGGATAAGCGGGGTTGCCAGGATGCCCCCCCGATTCGGTGAGGAATACCCAGCCTGTCGTCGCATCGGGGACCTGAACCCCCGGATGACTCCGGCCCTGGGTCTGTTGCGAAAACTCGGAAAAGCCTTCGACTTTGCCACTGTCCTTGTTCAACGTACCGGTGCCATAGCGCCATGGGGACGCGGGTGCTGTCGGCAATTGCCAATCCGAAACGCCTTGGGGGGCGCCTTGGGGGGCGGACTCCGATTTTGATGTGCCCGATTGCGCGATGACCCGTTTGGCGATCTTTTCAGATTGCTCCAATAGGAACTCGTTGTTCATCATCATCAGCGATTGCGGTGCGACGGTCGAACTCGGACGCGACTCGCACAAGACTCCCATGACCGGGGCATCGAACGCTTGAAGCAGTGCGACGGGCTGGGTCCGTCGCCATTTGGCATACAGACTCCTTCGAGGCTGGGCCGGATCGAGTCGGACTTGTCCAGCCTCGTCCTCTTGAAGAGGAATCGGTGCTCCGAAAAGCTCCGGTTTGAGCTCACCGGAGAGCCCAAGCACACTATCGCGCAGGACCTCAGCATCGATGCGATGAAGATCCCGTCGCCAATAAAATCGGTTCTCAGGATCGATCGATTCGCCATGGGGATTGCGGACGGAGGATTGGCGGTAAGCGGTCGAAAGAAGGATCCGACGATGCAGATGTTTGAAACTCCAGCCGTGTTCGATCCAATCCAAGGCGAGCCAATCGAGCAACTCAGGGTGGGTTGGAGGACTTCCGAGTTTCCCAAAGTCGCCGGGCGTTGCCACGATCGCTTTGCCGAAATGATGCATCCAAACGCGGTTGACCATCGCTCGAACGAACAGAGGGTTGGGCGGATCGATTTGGGTCAACCACTTGGCAAAAGCCAATCGTCGACCGCTCGTCGGGAGGCTAGGATCATCGTCGTTGAAATGTTTGTTGGAAGTCTCATCGACCAATACGCTCAGTTTCCCTGGCGGGACTTCGCGGGTCGGTTGATTCAGATCCCCTCGATGCAAGAGCTTGGTCACCGGTAGGTGCCCTGGAGGTTCGCTCAGGGCTTGCAGGAACGTCTCGGCCGGTTTTTTCGCTCTGGTCTCGGCGATCGTCGCATCGAATTTCTTGAGCTCCTCGGCTGCCTCAGGCAGATATTGGTAAAGCACTCCGGGCGAGATATTGACGCTCGGGTATTTGTCCAGAAGCATTTTTTGCTCTTCGGTCCGTTTGTCGACCGGAGATTCATAGGCGGAGCGCAGCATGGTGCGAAGCGGTTCTTCGAACTTCATCAGCTCTTTGTCTAAGGCATTCTTGATGAATTCGGCTTCCTTGGTTGCGCGTTGGGCACTGATGGCTTGAGCTTCCATTTCGATTTTCGACGAAAGCTCGACCTCGGCTTGGGTGATCAGAGAGACCAAGCGTTCGGACGGCGTTTTCCAAGCGATCGGGTCAAGCGCTGGAGCGAGGACTGCTCTTAGGGCGAAGTAGTCTTCGTGAGATAGAGGATCGTAGCGATGGTCATGGCACTGGGCGCAATTCAAACTCGATCCCAAAAGCGTGCTACCGATCACTTGAAGGGTGTCTGCAATCGTTTTATTGCGAGCCTCTGGCGAATTATCGCCACTTGCCGTTCCGTCGGCGGTCATCCTCAAGAATCCCGTCGCGGTCAAAAGCTCGATTTGGGTTGGGGTCCAGTCGCCTTGTTTGGGACCGGCAAGTTCGTCCCCTGCAAGCTGTTCGACGATGAACCGATCGATGGGCTTGTCTTGATTCAGTGAAGCGATGACATAATCGCGATAGCGCCAAGCCCAAGGTCTCTCTGCGTCGGCCAATGTCGCGCCATCGCTATCGGCATATCCGACTGCATCCAACCAATGACGCGCCCAGCGTTCGCCATAGTGGGGACTTTGAAGGAGCGAATCGACCAACTGTTCATACCAGTTGCTCTCTGCACGCTGCATCCAATGCTCGAATTGCTCGTCGCTCGGAGGTAGACCGATGAGGTCCAAAAATACCCGTCGGACCAAGGTCTCTCGGGGTGCATCCGGAGAGAACCTCAATCCTTGAGGCATGGCTTGTGCGAGCACCTGATCGATCCCGTTGCGGATTCGATCTCCATCGATCTGGATTGCAGTCGATGGCTTGGCCACTGGACGGTAAGCCCAATAAGAGCGTTCGGCGTCGGTCAGTGGGATTCCAGGTCCGATGGTTTCGGGCTCCGGACGGTGCGTCGGTGCTCCGGATTCGATCCAAGCCCTCAATAGCTTTTTCTTTTCCTCGGAGACTTTCAAGGTCCCGGGGGGCATATCCTCCGACTCGATGCGCTGCAGGATCAACGAAGCGTCTGGATTACCTGCAACCAAGGCTGGACCTGAATCCCCACCCTGGACCATCAAACGCACGAGCCTCAGATCGAGCGAACCTTCGTGCGTTTCCGTTGCCCCATGGCAATCCAAGCAATACTCGCGCAGGATTGGACGAATGTGGGATTCAAATTTCGGTTCCTCTGCCGAGCTGATGCCACAAGCAGCAGCGATCGCCAAGCTCGCTACGATCCGAGCCAATAAAGAAAAACTGTGCAACATCGAAGATCAAGCGGGTAGGCGGGTAGGTTGAGGCGGGGAGGGCATAAGGCAGTATCGGCCAGAACGAGAAGTTGACTCGCGCTCGTGCTCGATGCCCTGATTATACCCGCTCAGGGGTTCCGTGGCACCATCGAATTCCATTGCCATCCTTATCAACATCGCCACAATTCGCACCTGTTTGGATCTCAGATCGAAAGGCGATAGACGTCAAGTCGATCGACCGGCAGTGCCGCAGTTCAAACAGCCATCGAGATCCGATGCGATACACGATCAGAGTCAAACACGACGTTTGTGACCGGATGCCAGAATGCCAGCAAGCAACAGATCAGGCCGAAGCATCAGCCTGAAGTATCAGCCCGAAACATCAGAGCGGGTGATGGGATTCGAACCCACGACTTCCAGCTTGGGAAGCTAGCACTCTAGCCGCTGAGTTACACCCGCAAAGTGATTCGTGCCCTACCATATCCTATCGGAACAGGAATACAAGCCATCAGCGGCGGAAGAGGACACTGTAGTTCTCGCCTTCCAAGGCGTAGCTCGCTTTCTCCCAACTGACGGTGATCTTGGAATCCGAGTCGGCGAATTCTCGAATCCAAGTGCCGCGCCGCCAAGCGGGTGATTGGGCCGGGGGCATGCGCATGGCAAGCTGGATTTCTTGATCGGAGACCAAAGGGGACAATTGCAGATTCTCCAGGAGCTGACGAAAGTAGCCTTCGGAGGTCAGTTCATGGTAACGGATGTCGATCTTTTTCTTGACGCTCCAATCGGTGTCTTTACCCAGTTGCTGCAGGAGCCAGAGTTTGCTGATCCAGTCGATTCGGCCGACGAGCAGCATCGGCGGCTGATTTTGATTTTTGGGCATCGCATCGATCTGATTGAGGGTCATTTGCCAGAGCTCGATGATCTCCCAAGCTTCCCGGGGAACCTCGGATTTTTTCTCAAGCCAACTTTTGAGAGTCCTCAAGTAGATTCGGGATAGGTCTCGGGATTTGTAGTCGAGCCCCTTGCGATCCGGCATCGAACGGACCAACATCCAGTCTCGGGCATACTCGCGTATTGCAGTGGTGGCCGAGCGCAACTGAATGGCCTCGACGTTAGGATTCTGCTCGACCCAGTCGAGGACCAGGGCCGTCGATCCGAGCCTGAGCCACTGCGATTGCTGACACATCCCGGAATCGCCGATCGCGATCTCGATTCTCTGAATCGGGCGGAGCAATTCGAAGAAATTCGTCAGGCTCCAATAAGGCCCCGAGAGAAGCTTGCGCAGCAATGGATCGCAGCGGAACATCGGGCGATGGGCATTGTAACTCCCAAACCCAATCTGTCGGTCGACCATCGCGGCGCGGGAACTGATCCAGAATTTGGATTCCGGATCGAGGTATCCGGCTCCATCCAAAAGGCATCGAGAGGCCAAGAAAGCAGACGCGTTTCGCCGATGGGGTCGCAGGGCCACCACGTAGAGCAGAAGCCCGAACAGCCACACGATGGGCGCATGGAGCTGGCGTAGGCCCCAAGCACCGAGGATCCATTGCCAGGGTGCCATCGGGAAGCCTAAGAGGCAATCGTGGCTTTGCAAGGAATCTAGTTTATTAGCCGATGTTTTGTCGTTGCCCCAACCGGCCATACCGAGCCCACGATGGCCCAGCGAGATCAGCAGCATGCTGCCGAGCCAAAGGGCTGCAAGGCATCGATAGAGAAGCAATGGCAAGAGGAGCAATGCCAGCCCGGTCCACCATGCGATCAACCAGGGGCCTTGTGCGATGCGCATGTCGTAAGACTCGTGCTGGCCGAGGGTATGTCCATAAGCATCGCTATTGGATTTGATAAGCGACCAGTCTTGTGAAGGTCGGTGGGCCTCAAGGGCGTCTTGGAGGATTTGTTCGTTGGCCAACTGGTAGCAAACGACCTGACGTGGACTGCGAGTTTCAGGTGTTGCGATTTCGATCAGGGCGGAAGATAGATCGGCTGAGCCACCCATTTCGAGAGAAAGACTCGATCCATTGGCAAGGAACCAACGAAGAGCGTGATGGCTCGGTGCTAGCGGCAGTCGTTCGCGGATCGATTTGAGGATTGCGGAGAACTCTTTGAGCGAATCTTTTTGGGCATCTTTAGGATGCCTCCAAAACATTTCCGATTCGAGTCCGATGTACCGGTGGAGCAACCGCGTTCTACTCTCCGCTTTGTCCCGCGTCGATCTGCTCCAAATAGTTTTGGACTTGCGTCTGAGTATCTTTCTCAACGGACTTCACCCACGCTTGTAGCCGACTTTCGATCGAGGTTATCGAGGTTACGGTGGGGGCCGGTTCAGGAGTCGTGGCTGCCGAATTCTCGGGCGAAGTTCCCGGTGGTGACGTTGCATCGTCGGGCGACGATGCACGCTTCGGGATCTCGATTCGTTGGCTTTCCATCGAAGTACCTTATCCAACGCGGGAAATCCAAGTCCGGCGAACCAGCCCTCACGGGTATCCATTCTAAGTGCCCGGCGAGCGGTTGGGGCGAACCGGGTCAAAATTCCTGCGGATTTTTCGCGAGGTCGCGGAGTGACTAAGCGCTTTCTTTGCGTTGCGGGACGGATTTAACCGGAGTGACCTTTCCGGATTGTTCGTCGAGGTCGATGGTATAGACAGTTCCTTCTTCTTGTTCGGGAAGATCGAACATGACGTCCATCATGATTTCCTCGACGATGCTTCGGAGTCCACGGGCACCGACACTCTTGGTGTGGGCTTTCTTGGCGATCGCCATCAGGGCGTTTTCGGTGAACTTAAGCTGGCAGTTTTCCATCCCGAACAAGGCTTGGTATTGCTTGATCAGCGCATTTTTCGGTTCGGTCAGGACCTTGACCAGTCCGGAGACATCCAAAGGAGCCAATGCCGTAACGACGGGTAAGCGGCCGATGAGTTCGGGGATCAAGCCGAATTCGAGGATATCGTCCGAGTGGACTTGGCCTAAGAGCGTCGCAACATCTTTTTCCTCTTTGATGGTGGTTCCTGGTCCGAAGCCGAGGGATTTTTTTCCTAGCCGTTTCGAGATGATTTCATCGATACCGACAAATGTCCCGCCGCAGATAAAAAGAATGTTCGTCGTATCCATCTGGATATATTGCTGCTCGGGGTGCTTGCGTCCACCTTGGGGTGGTACGTTCGCGACGGTTCCTTCGAGCATTTTCAGGAGCGCTTGTTGGACTCCTTCTCCGGAGACATCGCGGGTGATCGAAACGTTTTGGCTGGTTTTGCCGATCTTGTCGATCTCGTCGATATAAAGGATCCCTCGCTGGGCGGCTTCGATATCGAAGTCGGCTGCATGGAGGAGTTTCAAGAGGAGGTTTTCGACATCCTCGCCGACGTAACCGGCTTCGGTCAGTGTGGTCGCATCGCCGATGGCAAACGGAACGTTGAGCATTTTGGCCAAGGTTCTGGCGATAAGCGTTTTGCCGCAACCGGTGGGCCCTACGAGCAAGATGTTGGATTTTTCGATCTCGATGTTGGAGTCATCCCAACCGGCGCTCAAACGCTTGTAGTGGTTATGGACTGCCACGGCCAGGGCTCGTTTGGTTTGCAATTGGCCGATGACATACTGATCGAGGTGCTCGACGATCGAGCGTGGAGTTGGGATATCTCCAAAGAGTTTTTTCGTCGGCCCACGGCGGCGTTGCTCTTGTTCGAGCATCGAGGAGCATAGCTCGATGCACTCGCCGCAGATGTAAACCTCTCCGGGCCCTTCGACCAAGGGGCCGACATCCCGATAACTTTTGCGACAAAAAGAACAGTTCTTTTTGGTGTTGCCGTTGCCAGTAGATTTCCTGCTGGCCATTACATCCTTACCTGACGACATACTCGACTCCAAATCTATCGCTTCGTGTGGATGCTTACGGTGCACCACAACCGGCGACGGGGACACGGGTTGATTGCTCGATGGTCTAACTTCGTTGTTGAAACACGTTTTGAAACGTTAGTGTTTTGAAACGGTGATTCTAAACGAACTTTCAAACCGGCAATCCGTGCCATGGCTTTCGAGCTTTTTGGGTTTTGGTTCCTTGGAAGATCGGGGATCGTCCAAGTTCGGCCTCCCAGACCGATAGGTATTCATTGTGGATCTTGACGACGCTTCCTGACGGCGTCCTATCTTAACACAACAAGCTCACCGGAGACCTCGATCGCTTCCAAAGCGATTCTACGATCCGGTGCTATTGCTGTTTCGACGATTGCTCGTTCGACATCTCGGGGTATTGTTTGCTAGATGGGTTTCTTGCAAGCAACGCCTCAATCTTTCGGAATTCCTGATCGTCCAAGTCACCCTCGGTTCTCATTTCTTGAAAATTCCGCCGGAGAGCCTCCTCGATTTGCAGATTGTGAGCATTAATACTACGCAGACGGGATAAACCGTACAACGCGATCAAACTTACAAGCACCAGTACAATTACCCCAAGGATAGTTTGTACGACGGGATCTTCGAGAAACGCCGGGGCATTCATATCAGACAACTCCTCCAGTGGACGTTTGGTCAACCAAGCGACAGTTTTCGCAATTTAGTTGAAAGCTGCCGTCTGTGCGCTCTGGCGAGCTTTATTGACGACCTTCACTGGTCCTACGAGACTCCTTATTGGGTGAAATCAGACAAGGGAAAAACCTGAGTCATCCACGGAGCAATCGTATCCCTGGGTGGGGGAAATAGTCTAGAGATTTTTGGCGAAAATTTCTGATTTCGCTCAAGCCAGCCCGTAACGCTCCTTGGGATCCTTCAAGGCTTGGTGGAGCCGTTGGAGGGCTTCGGTTTCGATTTGCCGGACCCTTTCGCGAGTCAAACCGAGTTCCAGCCCGATTTCCTTGAGGGTGTGCGGGGGGGTATTGTCCAAGCCGAACCGCATTCGCAGAATGGTCGCCTCGCGGGGATCGAGGGTTCCGACGAGCTCTAGGGCGGTTTTGAGAACGTCGTGATCTAGAAGCTCATCTTCGGGACTCTTGAGCCGCTCGTCCATGACCATCTCGCCGAGCGACCAACCTTGCTCGGACTGATCCCCTTGAGGGGTGGCGTTATGGATCTGGATCGCTTTTTTGATGATCGGGAGCTTCTTCTTGGGCAAGCCGAGCAAGCGAGCCGTCTCTTCTTGGGTCGGAACCCGCCCGAGGGCTTCCGACAATCGGTTGGTCGCTCGTCGCCATTTGCTGAGCAATTCGACCATGTAAGCAGGAATGCGGATGGTCTTCGAGGAATTGATCAACGCCCTCTTGATCGACTGCTTGATCCAGTAGCTTGCATAGGTGCTGAAACGGGTTCCCATCTCGGGATCAAAGCCCTCGACGGCCCTGAGCAATCCAAGGTTTCCTTCTTCGATAAGGTCCTGCAAGCCTAACCCCTTGCCGGCATAGTTTCTCGCGATGTTGACAACCAACCGGAGATTGGCTCGTACCATTCGATCCCGAGCCTCGGCATCCCCTTGGCCCACACGCCGTGCCAGCGACTGCTCTTCTTGAGCCGTGAGCAATCGCGTTTCGTTGATTTCGCGAAGGTAAGTCTCCAGCGGGGACTGAAGGTGGTCTCCCTCGGGTTTGACCCGTCGCTTGCTCAGCAAACGAACTTCGTCATCGCCCAAATCCTCGGCGTCGCCGTCCATTGACCGTGGGTAAACCATGAATGAGCCTAACGATGGGGTAGGTTGCTAGATGCGATTCGAAGTAGCATGGTTCTGGAATCGGCGTTGCAAGGAAATAATTGCTAAGAAATCCCAGGGGAACCTACGTGTAACGGATTTGCGGTGTACGTAAAGCATTCGAGAAATGGTACAATCACGACCGATGCGGCGTGCCTGCCTGGGAATCGATCCGATTGAATCGGTTGTATCGCCCGGTGGGCTCCTCGCAACTACATCACGGGCAACTACATCGCGGGCAGCCAAATCACGGGCTACCAACCACGGGGCTTTGTATCCCCTTCCGATAACCATCCCTAGATTTCTCCAGAGTCGTCTTTCCATAGACATCAAGGAACAACAAGGAACAAAATGCTCACTTCGATCCCTGCGGTCGCCGTCCTATCCCCCTGGCGGACTTTGGCCGCCAAAGTCCTCGATGGATCTGATGTGTCGAAGACCGAGGCTCTGGCCATCCTCAACTCGAGCGACGAGGAGCTTCTGGATCTAGTCAACGCTGCATTCGAAATACGCAAGAGAAACTTCGGGAAGACCGTTCAGCTTTACTTCTTGATGAACGCCAAAAGTGGACTTTGCCCCGAGGATTGCCACTACTGTAGCCAGTCGAAAATTTCCGATGCTCCGATCCCCAAATACAACATCCTCAGCCGCGATAAGTTGCTCGAGGGGGCCAAGCTTGCCGCCCAACGGCAAAGCAAAACCTACTGCATCGTCATCAGCGGACGGGCACCGAACGAACGTGAGATCCAAGCGATCGAAAAAATCGTCCCTGAAATCAAGCAAACCTACGGTTTGAATATCTGCGCTTGCCTCGGACTGCTCAACGAATCGCAAGCCCAACGGCTGGCCGCCGCAGGGGTCGACAAAGTCAACCATAACCTCAATACCAGCCAAGAATACTACCCAGAGATCTGCACGACCCACACCTTCGAAGACCGCATCGAGACGCTCAAAAATGTCCGGAAAGCGGGACTTGCACTCTGCAGCGGTGGCATCATCGGAATGGGTGAAAGCCGACAAGACATCGTCGAAATGGCTTTCTCCCTCAAGGAGCTCTCCGTCGAGTCGATCCCCCTGAATTTCCTCCATGCCATCGATGGCACACCGATGCAACAAAAGGAATACCTCTCGGCCCGAGACTGCATCCGTGCCCTGGCCATGTTCCGCTTCGTCAACCCCGCAAGCGAACTGCGGATCGCCGGCGGTCGCGAACGCCACCTCCGATCGCTCCAACCCTTGGGCCTGATGATCGCCAATAGCATCTTCATCGGAGATTACCTCACGACCCAAGGGCAAGCCCCCTCGGAAGACTACCGGATGATCGAAGACCTCGGATTCGAAATCACCGGCCAAGCGGCTTTGCCCAATAGCTCCGAATCTACGTGCTCGGAATCTACGTGCTCGCAAACAGCGTGCACTCAAACCGGCGGCACTGGGAGCTCCGGGAACCAATGCCAAACGCCAAGCTCCAGCGACCCGACGCGAAGTTCCTGCTGCGGCTGATCCTGCTGTGGCCGATCGTGCTTTTTTAAATTCTTACTTCTAGAAAAACGTTCCAACACAAGGTCCATGATGCCAAAACTCACTGTCGAAGGTCTCGGCGAATTCGAAATACCGACCGGCAAAAGGCTCGTCAATGCGCTGCGCGAAGAGGCCTCGAGCGACCAACTCCATGCCTGCGGTGGGAACGCCCGATGCACCACCTGTCGCGTCGAGTTTCTCTCGGGCGAACCTTCGAAAATGACGGTCGCTGAAAAGCAACTCCTCGAGGCCCGCGGGCTCTCAGGGGTTCGCCTCGGGTGCCAAATCCTCTGCCAAGAGGATATGTCGGTCCGGATCATCAGTCGCCTCGAAGGCAGTGGTCGCAAGGATTGCGGATCGGCTTGCTCGGAAGAACTTGCACCGCAACCTGTCGAATGGACAACCAAATCCTAACGGCCCATCCAACCTAGGGGCAAATCAGAGATGTTCCTGGCCGACAACCCAGTCCTGCAACGCGAACTGCTTTCGAACTTGCGGACCAGCCGCGCATTCATTCTGCTGCTGGTCTACCAGGTCGCATTGGCCTTGGTCATCGTCATCGCCTATCCACGCGAAACGAGGATCGATCTGAGCGTCGAGTCCGCGGCCGCTCAGAGACTCGTCGATTTTTTCTTTATCGGTCAATTCGCGATCGCGTCGTTGATGGCTCCGAGCTTTGCCGCCGGCGCAATCACCGGCGAAAAAGAACGCAAGACCTACGAAATGCTCCTGGCTAGCCCCTTAAGACCCTGGAGCATCGTCCTGGGAAAACTCATCGCAGCCTTGACCCACTTGGTCGTGCTGATCATCAGTTCCTTGCCGATCATCATGCTCTGCTTGCCCCTCGGGGGCGTCTCGATCTATGAGCTTCTGGCGGCCTATATTGGTCTACTTTTCTCCATCCTTCTTTTCGGTTCGATCAGCGTCTTTTGCTCGTCCTATTTCAAACGGACGTCGTCATCGCTGGTCGTCAGCTATGTCATCATCCTGCCTTTGCTGATTCTCGGCGTGTTGGGATGGACCATGCTCGCTTCCCGAGCGGACATTCGATTGATCGCTATTACCACCTTGGTCCCGACAGTCTCGATGGCCGTAAGCGGTTTGCTCCTCTCGGTGGCGGCCAATAGGCTGCTCTATCCACCCGATATCGGCAGCCAAGGCAACGAGGTAGTCGATCTGGAAAACGAGCAAAAAAAAGCCGTCGGATTGGTCATCCAAAGAGATCAATTCCCCGACAATTTGTTTGCGCCCCCAAGGCGTCGAACGCTCATGGCCAACGATGCGAATCCAATCTACGACAAGGAAATGCATGCGGAGTTGTTCAGCCAAGGTACGTTGATGCTGCGGCTCGTGATCCAACTGAGCATGATCCTCGCGATTCCGTTGATGACCGTCCTGCTTTTTTGGAAGCCGGATCTTGCTTACCTCTACGTCGTCTACGTGCTGGTCTTCAATATCCTCAGCGCACCGGTCTTTACCGCCGGCGCGATCACCGGCGAACGCGAACGACAGACCCTGGATCTGTTGCTCACGACCACGATTTCTGCTAGCCAAATCCTCTGGGGGAAACTTCTTGCCGGATACCGAGTCTCGGCGGTCCTGACCGGATTTTTGATGTTCCCGATGCTCCTTGCTTGCATCAATCCCGAAGTGGCCCGAAACTGGATTGCGATGATCGCGTTTGTAGCGATTTGCTTCGTCGCCTCGGTCTTCAATTCGGTCCTCTCGCTCTTTATCTCGACCGTCGTCCGCAAAACCAGCACCGCCCTGATGGTCTCGTACATCACGCTGCTGGTGCTCTACTGCCTACCGATCGCCTTCTATTTTTTGGTCTGGAGCAGCGCCCCAGAAAACGAAGACCTGAGCAACCTTCGCTACGTCGGGATCAGCAGCCCAATGATGGCCGCCGATAGTGTCCCAATGACCTCCGTGCAGTCCGGGCTTGAGATGTCCAGAACCAAACGTGGAGACTGGATCCATGTTGCCTCTTACTTTGCTTTCACTACGATCCTCACGGCGATCCTTTTTCTCCTGACGGCCTTTTTGTTCCGAAGTCGCTGGCGACTGACCGGACGTGGCTGATCCCATCCACCGCTGACCCAAAGCCCACAACAGGTCGAACCTATGCAAATCCCACCGTTTGGTTTCGGGCCCACCGAGGCGATCAAACAAGTCTCCCAATGGCTCGGGAATCCGGCTTTGAATCATGCGATCAAGGAGGCCGCTCAGAAACTCGGGATCAAAGAGGTTCCCTCCACCGCAAGTGTCCAAGAGGTTCTCCGGCAAGCCGGCAAGTGGCTCGAGCGAACGGCTGAGCCTTGGATGGCATCAGGCGGCGACCCATCGGCTCCTCGATCCTTGGAGGTCGGCATCAACGCCACCGGCGAGTGGTTTCACCCCCGTTGGACAGCCCAACCCCTGAGCCAAAACGCTTGCAGATTGGCAGCCCATCTGCACTCGGGGTACTCCCAAGACTCGGGCGTCGCTCAAGACCTGCAGCGACTTCTGATTTCCGCAACGGGTGCCGCAGATGCTCTGGTCCTACGCGATATTCCGACGGCGGTACAATTGGTCGTTCGAGCTTGGGTCAACGACCCCGCAAACCGAACCGAGCCCCACCTTGCTCCACATGTACTCTTGCCCCGAATCGCTTGCCTGCGCATTCCCATCTCTGGAACCGATGCGGGCGTGCAACTCCGCCCCTTGATCGATGCGACCGGGGCCCATGTCACCGAGATCGGTAGCAACTCCGATTGCCTTCACGATGACTATGCCAAGGCGACTGCGCTGCATCCCCACTCTCTGATTTTTCAAGCCACACCGATCGCATCCCAGAACGATGCCTACGCGCTGAGCGATCACGCTCGGAGTACTGGCTCCCTCGTATGCACCTTGGCGCTGGACGCAAGTTTGGTGGACCTCGACTGGACCGATTGCAAAACGCCAGCACTCACACGGCGCTGGGATTCGGGACCTGACTTGATCATCGCCCCGACCCAGTACCTCATCGGTGGGCCCGATGCGGTGGTGATCCTAGGAAAGAAAAATGCGATCGATCGCATTCGACCCTGGGCGGACCAACTCGGCGCCCAGGCCGATCGGGTGACCCAAGCCCTCTTGCATTGCGCACTGAGCGAATCGCTGCAACCCGAGAGTTGGGCGAAAACCTATCTCGGAGCCATGCTCAACACGCCCCTAGCCAACACCGAAAATCGAGCCCAAAGGCTTGCGATCCAACTGCAAGGCCTTTGGCCCATCCAACGAACCGAAGTGGTCACCGAATCGACCCGGATCGGCAACGGGACTTGGCAAGCACTGCGCAAGCCAACGGCTGTGCTGAAAATTTATCCTCAGTCCATTTCGGCCGCGAAACTCAACGAAACGCTCGCGCAGAATCAACCAGCGATCTGGACACAGGTCTACTCAGACCGTATTGAACTGGTCCTTCGAAGCGTCGATCCGGCCGACGATGCTCAGATCGTACAAGCCATCTCAAAACTCCAACCCGTAACCTAGGGCATCATCTTGGCAGAACAAAGCGACTCGACAGCTTGGATCCATCTCCACCCGGCCGACCATTGCGTTGTGGCACTTCGGAAACTGACCAAAGGTGAGTCGGTCGACCTACCTGGTAAAGCGTCTGTCTTGGTCAAAAAAGATATTCCTCCCGGCCACAAAATGGCGATCGAGCCACGTCGATCCGGAGCGCCAGTCCATAAGTACGGTTGGTCCATCGGGGTTGCCACCGTCGACATCGCACCTGGCGATCATTTGCACGACCATAACTTAAAGTGCCATCACACGCTCGATTACGAAGGCCTAGCCTCCGAAACTCCCCTGCCGCCACTGAGGCTATCGGGACGGACATTCCAAGGATACGTCCGGCCAAGCGGTCGTGTTGGTACTCGCAATTACATCGCCGTCATCTCGACGGTCAACTGCTCGGCGGGTGTATCCAAGGCGGTCGCAAGGCACTTTGATCAAGAGGCATTGAAAGCCTTTCCTAACGTCGATGGCGTGATCGCCTTTACCCACGATAGCGGCTGCGGCATGGCGCTCGATGGAATCAAGCACCGAACACTCAGCCGTGTGCTTGGTGGGATCGCCAAGCATCCGAATATCGCTGCCTACGTCTTGATCGGTCTTGGGTGTGAACAAAACACACTAGGACATCTGCAAAAATCTCAGAAACTTGTGTCTCTTCAAGGGGTCCGATGGAAGTCCAATCCAGGCCAAGCCGAAACTCAGGAGGTTCCCGTACTTTCGATCCAAGACACCGGCGGAACTCGGGCGACGATTCAAAAGGCTGTCGGCTTGGTGCAAGCGATCCTGCCTCAGGTCAATGCCATGGAGCGAACCGATGTTCCCGCAAGCGAGATCGTTTTGGCCACCAAATGCGGCGGTTCGGATGGATACTCAGGCATTACGGCCAACCCCGCCCTAGGGATCGCTTCGGATCTGCTCGTAGCCCACGGTGGAACGTCGATCCTCTCTGAAACCACCGAGCTCTACGGAGCCGAACAGCTCTTTACCAAGCGGGCCGCTAGCCAGGAAGTCGCCAAAAAACTACTCGACAAACTCGTTTGGTGGCGAGACTACACCGCCCACTACGGGGAAGACATCGATAACAATCCCTCGCTGGGAAACAAAGCCGGAGGACTCACAACGATCGTCGAAAAGTCCCTCGGAGCGGCGGTCAAAGGTGGCCAAAGCGCCTTGCAAGACGTCATCGAATACGCCGAGCAGACCAGCAAGCGAGGGCTGGTGATTATGGACGCACCAGGCTTTGACCCGGTATGCGTCACCGGGATGGTCTCAGGCGGAGCCAACGTCGTCGTCTTCACTACAGGTCGAGGAAGTTGCTTTGGATGCAAGCCTGTCCCAAGCCTTAAAGTCGCCACCAACACTCCGCTCTTCGAACGGATGAACGACGATATGGACTTGGACATGGGAACGGTCCTCAAAGGCGAGTCCCTAGAAAACGCGGGGCAAAGACTCTTCGACGCCATTTTGGAAACCGCTAGCGGCAAAAAAACCAAAAGCGAATTGCTCGGATACGGTGAGGACGAATTTACACCTTGGGCCATCGGTCCGACGCTATAATTTAGCCCAGCGTTTACTCCGGGATTACTCCGGGAGAATTCCGGAGATCCGAACTCCCCTGGGAAACTTCAAGCATGTCGACGGCCGTTTACGAAACCTCTCGCAAGATCATTTCGAACGTCGAAAAGTGCATCGTCGGCAAACGGAAGCAACTGGTCTTCTCCTTGGTCTCTTGGTTTTCAGGTGGCCACATCCTTTTGGAGGATGTTCCAGGGGTTGCCAAGACCATGCTCGCCAGGGCCCTGGCTGCCAGCGTCGGAGGACGGTTCAAACGGGTCCAATGCACTCCGGATCTGCTGCCCGGCGATATCACCGGCTCATCGATCTACAACCAAAAAACGTCTGACTTTGAATTTCGCCCTGGGCCTGTGTTTGCCAACATCCTTCTGGCAGATGAAATCAATCGAACCACCCCCCGCGCGCAGTCGTCCCTGCTCGAAGCGATGGCCGAAGGTTGCGTGACGGTCGATGGAGTGACCCACAAGCTCCCTCCCCCATTTCTTGTTATCGCCACACAAAACCCCGTCGATCACGAGGGGACCTTTCCGCTGCCGGAGGCCCAACTCGATCGCTTCTTCATGAAGTTCACCCTCGGTTATCCGTCGATGGAAGAGGAGCTGAAAATGCTTCAGATGCTCGAAACCGAGCACCCCATCCAATCCTTGAAGCCTGTCGTCAGCATCGAAGAATTGCTCGAAGCTCAAAAATTGGTCCAAAAGGTCTACGTCGACCCCAAAGTCCGACAATACATCCTCCAGATCGTCCATGAAACGCGCGCCCATAGCGATCTTGCACTCGGTGCTGGACCTCGCTCGACCATCGCACTGTTTCGAGCCGCCCAAGCCATGGCTGCCATCCGTAGCCGAGACTTCGTTCAACCCGATGATATCAAGCGAATTTTGCAACCCGTCATGAGCCACCGCTTGATCCTAAGGCCCGAGGCTCGACTGCGCAAGTTGACCTCCGATCGGATCCTCGAGGACATCCTAGCCGAGATCGCCGTTCCAACGCTCGAAGAAAACGGGCGCTGATTCGATGGCTATCCTCCCCCTGATCGCTCTGTTGCT
>Ga0082207_1000560_pt1 | contig 20803 bp, 14 predicted proteins | sample LakMenEpi10Aug09_FD_71540 | JGI IMG/M metagenome (GOLD analysis project Ga0082207, IMG submission 71540)
ACGGCACCGGTGCTAGCAGCAACCTCGAGTCCCCAGGCGGATCCGACGGATTTGTCGCAGATCAATGCACAGACGATGCGATTGGTGTCGAGTACGTTGTTTTTTGCTGCGATCGCTGCGATTGCATTTATATGGTCGGGAGTCTTGCCTGCTGTTGGCGCATTGGATTCGATCAAGCTCTGGACGGTCACTGGCGCGACCCCCGAGGAGAAGCTTCCGGTTACCTTGGCGAATTTGCTTTTAGCGATTCCGGCTGCGGTGATGACGATCGTAGCGGCCAAGAACTTACCTGGCTTGTTGGAGATCGCGCTGCTTCAGCATTTGCCGCTTGAGAATGCTGTTCGTTATGCGATTACGTCGATATCGCGCTATACCATTTTGATGCTTGGAATCGCGATGACATTCAATAGTCTTGGGGTACGTTGGGCGAGCGTCCAGTGGCTCGTCGCAGCGTTGGGGGTTGGTCTGGGTTTTGGGCTTCAGGAGATTTTTGCCAATTTCGTCTCCGGTCTGATTTTGCTTTTTGAGCAACCGGTACGCGTTGGGGATGTCGTGACGGTCGGGGACACGACCGGGACGGTATCGAAGATTCGGATGCGAGCGACAACGGTGATGAATTTTGATCAGCAGGAGTTGGTGATTCCCAACAAGGACTTGGTCACCGGTCGGCTGTTGAATTGGACCCTTTCGGATTCGACGAATCGGATGATTCTCGACATCGGTGTGGCTTACGGAACCGATACGACTCGAGCGTGTCAGATCCTGCGCGAGATTTGCGTCGAGCATCCGAATGTGCTTAAGGATCCAGAGCCGACTGCATTTTTCGAGATTATTGGCGATAGCACTTTGCAGTTGAAGGTCCGATTGTTCCTTGCGAGTTTGGATTTGCGTTTACCGACAAGGCATGATTTGCTGACCAGGGTGCATGAGCGGTTCAAGGTGGAGGGCATTGAGATGTCGTATCCGACGCGTGATTTGCATATCAGGTCGATGCCTAAGGAGTGGACCGATGGGGTTGGGCTCAAGCTGCCGCCGAGTGGCAAGTAGGGTCGCGTGGGTACGGTTTGGGGAGGAACTCTCCGTTTGATATGGCCATCGTTGACTTGGCCATCGTTGACATGGACAGAGGCACAAAATACCTTTACGGACCCGGGTGTAGGTCTCTGAGCGGGGATCATGACACGAAGGTACCGTGATTGAATTGCTTTGGGTTGGATTCGAGCCACAGGGGGATCCCATCGATGTTTGAACTTTTGGCAGCTTGGATTTTAGGCTTAACTCTTTCGGGACTTGTCGATTTTTTCGATGAGGTTTCTCCGGGTGAGGTTTCTCCGGGTGGAAATGACCAATTGGAAGGTACGGGGCAATGGTCGGAATTCCGTGGGCCTTCCGGTGCGCATGCGGTGGGGCATCATCCGCCGATGGAATGGTCTGATACTCAGAACATTGAGTGGAAGGTACCGATTCAGGGGCTTGGTTGGTCCTCGCCGTCGGTCCATCGCGGGGTGGTTTACTTGACCACAGCAGTTCCTAAGGGGGAGGGACTATCGCTTCGGGCGATGGCGATTGAAGCCGGTTCCGGCAAGAATTTGTGGGATATTGAGGTCAAGCGTGTTGAGAAGATTCCGGCGATCCATGCCAAGAACAGTCATGCAAGTCCCACGCCGATAGTCCGCGACGATGCGGTCTACGTTCATTTTGGGGCATTAGGGACGGCCAAGCTTCGTCCGAGCGACGGCGTGATTGAGTGGTTGTGTGAGGAGTTGGACTATCCGCCGGTGCATGGGAGTGGAGGTTCACCGGTCTTGAGGGACAACAAGTTAGCGATCATCTGCGATGGCAGTGCCAATCCATTCGTCTGCGCGTTGGATGCGGGGAGTGGCAAGGTCGTATGGAGAACACCTCGGAGTGTTTCGGCGAGGATTTCGCATTCGTTTGGAACCGTTGCGATGGCCGTAGTCGACGGCAGGACGCAGGTGCTTGCTCCGGGTCCGGATCACATGGCGGCTTATGATTTGGAAGATGGCAAGGAGCTGTGGAAGGTGCTAGCTCCGGGCTGGTCAGTCGTTCCGCAACCGGTCTTGCTCGATGGCATGGTGATTTACAATCACGACTACGACAACCCCGAGCTCATGGCCGTACGGCTTGGGGGTCAGGGCGATGTGACGCAAAGCCATGTTGTGTGGCGTTCGGCGCGAGGTGCGCCGAGCACGCCGACGCCGTTGCTTGTCGGTTCGGAGCTTTATTTTGTATCGGACAATGGGATTGCATCCTGTGTGGATGCAAAAACTGGGGAACGGCACTGGATGGAACGACTCGGTGGGAATTACTCAGCTTCGCCGGTCTATGTCAATGAGCGGGTGCTATTCTTGAGTGAGGATGGTGTCGCGACCTGGGTCAAACCATCGGTGGAGTATACGGTTGTCGGTAAGAACGAGCTGACGGGTCGAACGTTTGCCACGCCATCGTTTTACCAAGACGCGATGTTTTTGAGAACGGATGAGCATCTCTTGAAAATTTCGCAACAAAAGAACTAGCGAACGGGAAATCCATGGACTCACATGCTGAGGTACACCGGGCGATAGCCCAAGCGAGGCTAGCTCAGCATTCTTGGAGTTCGGTTCGACTTCGAGAGCGAGCCGAGCGCATCGCCCGATTTGCGGGTTTGTTGGTCGAGCATCGGCGCAAGTTATCCGATGGATTGCTTTATCCGACCAGGGGTGGGTATCTTGAGACGATCACTTCGGAATTGATCCCTTTGGCACAGACGGCTCAGTGGCTCGGCTCCGATGCGTGCCGGGTGTTACGGACTCGGAGGACATCCTGGTGGTCGCGACCGATGTGGCTCGGGTCGCTGCAATCGCGTGTCGAACGAGTTCCGCGAGGCTTGGTGCTGATTCTTGGCACTTGGAATTACCCGATTTATCTGACTGGTTCACAGCTTCTTCATGCTTTGGTCGCGGGCAACGGGGTGTTGATCAAGCCTGCTGAGGGGTGCGAGCAGGTCACCGAAAAGCTTGTGGAGCTCTGCATTGAATCTGGAGTGCCATCGGGGCTGGTCCAAGTGCTGGGCAGTTCGCTCGAGGCGGGCAAGCAGGCCATGGCCATTGGGGTCGACCATGTGGTGATGACAGGCAGCAGCGGCAGTGGAAGGCGAGTGATCGCTCAGACGATGGATCATTTGAGTTCGGCGACTTTGGAGCTCAGTGGGTGCGACAGCGTTTTTGTGCTACCGAGTGCGGACTTGGATCGAGTCTCAGACTTGCTGCGATTCGGGTTGAGGTTAAATGGGGGAGCCACGTGCATTGCTCCTCGGCGTGTTTTCGTTATCGAGTCGATGCTGGATCGATTCATGCAGCGGCTCAAGCAGAGGCTAGATCCGCCGAGTCAGGACCCCTGGAGCACTTGGTTGTCGGCCGCTACGCATGGGCAGATCGAGCCGTTGGTAACGCAGGCGATCGAGCAAGGAGCAAGGCTGGCGATGCCTTGGCGGCAAGGGGGGCAAAGGCTAGAGATTCCCTTTAAAGATGGGGTCGCTAGGCAATGGGTTTCGACCGGACCGATCGTGCTCGAGGGGGTGCGTCCGGGCATGTCGATCTATGGGCTGGATGTTTTTGCGCCGTTGCTTTCGATCGTGCCGGTACGGGATATCGAACAAGCGCTCGAGTTCAATGATTCCTGTCGATACGGGCTGTGTGCGAGCATTTTTGGAATGGAATCTGAGGCACAGAAATTGGTATCACGGATCCGGGCCGGATCGATTCTTGTCAACGACTTGGTGGTACCGACGGCCGATGCGAGGCTTCCTTTTGGAGGGCGTGGCGAGAGTGGATTTGGGGTGACTCGAGGGGAGGAGGGGCTTTTGGAAATGACAAATCCTCAGGTAATATCCTTCAAAAGGGGAAAATGGCTCCCCCATAGCGATTTGCCGCAGGACAGGGATGAGCAATTGCTCGACGGAGTGCTACAATTCCAATATGGACGTGGATGGAAGATCAGGATGAGCGGATTGCAGCAAGTCCTCCGATCGATTCGTAGGAAACCGACGAACTAGAAGAACAAATAATGATTGAACGCTCGAAGTCGAATCTCAGGGCAGGGGTAATCGGCGGTGGTTTGGCGGGCTTGGCCGCAGCTTGCACACTTGCGGCACGGGGCCATCAGGTCACGCTATTCGACAAGAATCCATGGTTTGGAGGCAAGGCGGCCGTCCACCATCAGGACGGTTATCGTTTTGACATGGGTCCGACGATTTTGACGATGCCATCGGTTTTGAAGCGAATATTCGCTGAGGCGGGTCGCAACGTCGAGGACTACATGGAATTGGTTTTGCTCGACCCGCAGTGGCGAAGTTTTTTCGATGGCGGTGGGGTTTTGGACCTCGTGCCAGACCCGGATCAGATGCGAAAGAATCTTGAGCGATTTTCGGCGCTGTTGAGTGTGCCCGACGGCTACGAGCAGTTCATGAAGGTCGCATCGAGATTGCACTCTGTATCGGACAAATTCTTCTTTTGGAGAAGTGTCGGTGGGTTGCGAGATACGATGCAGATCGGCGGTGCGTTATCGCCGATGGTGATGGCCGACGTGATGAGCTTACGGATGGGGACGTCGGTCGCAAGCTTGGTGCGTAAGTACATCCACGACGAGAACGTCGCGCAGATGATCGACCACTTCACCCAGTATGTTGGATCCTCACCGGAAGCATCACCGGCGGTTTTGTGTGGTATTGCGAGCATGCAGACCAAGGAGGGTGTATGGTATCCCATGGGTGGAACGCGAGCCGTACCGATCGCCTTGGAGAAGTTGGCAACGGAGCTAGGAGTGGTATTCAAGCCTAGTACCGACATCGCCAAGATCGAGCATGATCGCAAGAAGGTTACCGGTCTGACGACATCTCAGGGAGAGAAATACGAATTCGATTGCGTTGTATCGAACTGCGATTCGGTTCGAACGCACCGAGAGTTGCTAGAAGGTTCCAATGTTGCTTCGAAGTTCGAGGGTCGTCGGAAGTACGAGCCGGCCTGTTCGGGCGTAGTATTGTATTTGGGGCTCAAGAAGCGGTACGAGCACTTATTGCATCACAACTTTGTATTCAGCAAGGACCCGCATCGGGAGTTTGATTACATTTACAACCGTGGGCGACCGGCACCGGATCCGACGGCTTATGTCTGTGCGCCATCGTCTTCGGAGCCAGGTGTAGCACCTCCTGGGGGAGAAGCACTGTATGTCTTGGTGCATACGCCTTATTTAAGGCCTGACCACAATTGGTCTGAGATGCTACCGAAGTACCGCGAGGTGATTTTGGACAAGCTCGAGTACACCGGCAAGATGAAAGGTTTGCGAGACAACATCGCGACCGAGAGCCATTTGACCCCTGAGGGGATTCACAAGCGGTATCGGGTTCTCAACGGAGCGATTTATGGATTGGCCAGCCACGGAAAGTACCTTGGTGCGTTTAAGCCTGCGAATCGATCCAAGGACCTCAAGGGTCTGTACCTTGCCGGGGGAGCCGCGCATCCGGGGCCTGGAATGCCGATGGTCATGATGAGCGGCTGGATCGCTGGCGATACGGTCGATCAGGATTCACAAGCTGGAAAACTTGTAGGCTCGAAGCGATAGAACTTTTGATTTGGTTCAGGCAATGCCCCTACCGCAATCCAAAGCTTGGTTGGTCGATGGTTTCTGTCGCTTTACCACCAGGATGGTCCGTAAAAACTTTACCTGCTTAGGGGTGCAGTTTGACCAGGATCAAGGTTCGGTGGTCGCGCAGGATCGCTCGATGGTTTTCTATGTCAACCACGTCGGTTGGTGGGATCCGATCGTCGCGATGCTATTGCGGAAGAAGTACTATTCGAATCACATCTTTTATGCGCCGATCGACTCCAAAGCGTTGGAGGCTTACGGCGTGTTTCGCAAGATGGGTTTCTATGGACTGGAGTTGGAATCCTATGCGGGTGCATCGGACTTTTTAAGGACATCGCGGGAGATCCTCAAGGATCCTCGATCGTCGATTTGGATCACCCCGGAGGGGGACTTTGCCGATTGCCGTGAGCACGATCGGCCCTTCATGCCAGGCTTGGCCCATTTGGCCGCAACTTCTCCGCATACGACCTTTGTGCCCCTGGCGCTGGAATATCCTTTTTGGGAGGAGGCCAAACCGATGATCGCAGCGCGGTTTGGCAAGCCGATGTGTTTTCCCAAGGGGACTAGCAAATCAGAGTGTGCTCAGCATGTTTTTGAATCGTTGCGGACAACGCAGAAGGAACTGGCTCGGAGTGTGATGCGTCGAGAGTTTTCCGAGTTTGAGTTTTTGTTGCCACCCAGGGCACAGCGTCAGAGTTGGTACGACACGCTCCGGGCCTCGAAGGCGTGGTTCAAGGGGAGGACTTTTGATCCTTCCCATGGGTCGGTGACACGGCGTAAGGATCGTTCCGAGCCTCCTGGTACTCAGTGAAACGGTGCTCTTGCTCAGTCCGCCGCGGCGAAAAAAACAGACCCGCAACACGGCCCTTGTAGCTCAAGAGTCTTGGCCCCGCCGGCATAAAGCCGACGGAGGCCAAGAAGGGCGTAGGATGCTTGCTCTAGCCATTTTAAAAACAGGGGACTTATCCCGGCTTTCTATCGCAAGCGGACGACACGATCGGCGACGACTTGTTTGGCGTTGAGGTTTGGCAAGAAGCCTTGGGGTCCAAAAATGGTGACAGGTTGCTGGACATAGCGTCTGAGGTTCAGACCCGTGGTAGGTCGAACGTAGGCTTTGACGTTCCCGAGGTCATCGGTGATCGCGAATTCTGGCTGACCTGGCAACGAGGTATGGACCGCGACGAGCCAGCCGGACATTTCGGACTCCGAGGCTGGGGATCTCAGGGGTAGCGCATCGGAGAAATTCGTGGGGGGAGCGATTGGCGAAGCAGAGGATCGTTGGCGGACCGATTCGAAGCGTTCGATGCGATCCAGAAGCAGTCTTGCTTCACCTCGCACGAGGGGAGTTTCGCCCCGTTCGATCCACATTTGGGCCGAATCGCGAAGTGGGGCAAGATTCCATTGTTCGGCTGGGCGACTTACGATCACCGAGAGTTGGACCAGGGCGTCTTGGATTTGCGGTGTTTGAAACGATTCGACTTCGTTTTGCATCGTCTCTGAGTCGTACGGGGCGGATGGAGCAAACGACGCAGCGGATACTTTTAAGCGATCTTCGGGGTAAGAGCCGGCCGAATCGATCGCAAGGGAGTCCTCGGGGTTGTAGGTCCTCTCGGGAAATCGGTTCGGAGCGTAGCGACCTGAGGGTCGAGGAAGATGTTCGATCCCCGCGATGGCTCCTGGGTTCGGGTTGCCTGTGGCAAGGCCGTAAGGCGCTGCGTTGCCGTAAGGCGCTGCGTTGCCATAAGGCGCAGCGTTGGCATAGGGCGCAGCGTTGGCATACGGTTGTGGGGCCGGCGATCTTGTGCGTCCTTGGAGTGGGTGTCCTTGGATGTTGTTTGGATCGACCAAGCTCAGACCGAAGATTCCTAGGACGTGGTTCATCGAGTCGGTTTGTTCGGGTCCGACCTGGCGTTGCTCGATGCGCTGGCGTGGTTGGTTGGTTGTCGACCGATAGGATGGGGGGCTGGATTGGGGTTGTGTCTTTGTTTGGGGCTTCGGTTTACTTCTCGGTTGCGATTGGGTTGGTTGCGATTGGGTTGGTTGCGTCTGAGTTGGAGATTTCGCGAGGATCGAGGACTTGGATTTGGTTTCGATTCGGCTTGCCTTAAGTTCCTGATCGATTTTTTGTTGTTCGCGTTGGATTTCTTGGCGAGCGCGTTGGGTTTGTTCGGCTTCGTCGCTCCAAGCCAATTTCGATTCGGTTGGTTCTTGGTAAGTGGCTTGGCTGACCAGTGAGTTGGTCTTGTCTGGCGATTTTTCTGGGTCGGCGGGCTCTTTCGCGACGGGCATGACCCCGATCATCGAGGACTTGATCCAGCGAAATTCGCCTTGGGGTGGAGCGATACGAAACCAGAGTTTCTTTTCGTCGCCTTGGCCTCGATAGGCTTCACCGAGGATCGCAACGGGTTGGGTCTTGGAGAGTTCGGTTTGAAACAGGAGTTCTTCGTTTTTGACCGTATCGGAGCCGACCCAAGCGGGAATGGAATCTTGAGCGACTTCGGCCATGCGTCCGCCTGGCATCAGGTACAGCGCATCGGCTTGGACCCAGTTATGGCTACCCTCAGGGGGGCGAATACCGGACCAACCGTCATCGGTCTGTACGTAGACTTCGACGCTCGAGCCTTTCGATAGGGTTGCAGTAGGGTAGTAATCGGAGCCTGGTCCGCAGCGTACCGTCGCGCGAGGGACCTGGATGTAACGCAGGTGATCTTGATCGACCGCGTGCATTTGGGATGGTTTAGCCATCGGCTTGTCGGACGATGGGATGTTTTGAACCGGTGTGGTATCGGATACGGTTTCGGATGCGGTGGGTTTTTCAGGATCGGTTTTGGCAGAGGCTTTTTTGGTTGACGCTGTCTTGGTTGACGCTGGCTTCGTGGGGTTTGGTTTCGCTGGTGCGGGTTTGGATGGTTTGTCCTCGAGTTGCCATTGCGCTTGGGAGTTCAAGGGCAGAGCAACGCAAGCGGCCAGAGCAAGGCAAGCGGCCAGAGAGATCGAGCGGCCGATCGAGCAAAAGAGGCGGATCGATGGGAGTGGTCTTTGGAAGGATCGCAAGGTGATCATTCGAGATTCCTTAGGTTGGGAACGGCCGAGGCCGGGATCAACGTTTTTGGGTCGGTGGTGGATTGGGGTTGTTCGGCACGGCCATTTCTTGGAGGGCCAGGATCGCTTCGATCGTCTCGTCGGCTTGCCGTTGTTGTTCGGGGGTCAAGGGTGCCGGGGCGAGGGCATTGGCATGGGAACTGGGATTTTCTGCGGTGATCTCGTGTGGGGTTCCCTGTGGGGTTTCGCCAGGGAGCCAGCCTGATTGGAGCAAGGCGTAGGAGGCCAGGGAGCAAAGGCCGACGGCTAGAAGGGAGGCAAGGATATTGACGCTGGTTCGTTTTTTCTTTTGGGTCGGGTACCGAGTGGTTTTGAGTTCGAGAAATTCTTCGCGCGACGGGAGCGGGTCCGGGGCAGGTTTCTGGCCAGAGAGCCACAGGACATCGAAGCAGACGCGGGGTTGGCCTGGTGATTTGGCTTTCGATTTCGAGTTGGCGGGATTGGTCAGTGGCATAGAGATGGGAGTGCAGAAGCGTTGGCTTGGGACAATCGAATCGGTAAATAGCTGAGAATTCCCTTTGAGATCAAGGGGGAATCGGGAGCCTTGGGGGTTTGGGTAGGCCGGGCAAAGGGAACTTGACGATTGGCTAAGAAATGTCGGATTTTTGGGGAAACCCGTTCTCAGGGCGTAGGTAAGGTCAAGGATTAGGCCTTTATCTTGCGAGTGTGGTAGCCATCAAGACCGTTGGCGATTAGACTCTCGGGGTTAGACGCGGGGGGGGTGATGGACAGTTTGTATCCCCCGTCGATCCTTCCTTTACATCCTTCCAGCTAGCGAACACGAGACCATGAGTACAGCGACCGAAACGACCGGTGTGTCGTCCCCGAATGCCCAGCGATTGTTATGGGCGGGTTTTATGGCCATTCTTGCAGCCGGGGTCGGTTTTTCGATCCGGGCTGGGATACTCAGTCAGTGGGCTGAGAAGTTTGGTTTTACGATGACCGAGCTAGGTCAGATCACCGGCGGTGGGTTGACGGGTTTTGGGATTATCATTTTGTTGAGTTCGTTTTTGGCCGACACGCTTGGGTATGGTCGGTTGATGAGTTTGGCGTTTGTGACGCATTTGGTTTCGGCGATTTTGACATTAGCGGCTGGATATGCGTTTGCCTCGGGAGGCAAGGACGCTGCATTTCAGTGTTTGTTTTGGGGGATGTTCCTTTTTGCGATTGGCAATGGGATTGCAGAAGCGGTGGTCAATCCGTTGGTTGCGACTTTGTTTCCTAACAACAAGACTCACTACCTGAACATCTTGCATGCGGGATGGCCTGGAGGATTGATTGTCGGGGGATTGGCTTCGTACTTCATGAATCCAGATGGAGGCACACCGGTTTCTTGGGAGGTGCAGATTTCGCTTTTCTTGGTGCCGGTGGTTCTTTATGGACTGATGCTTTTGGGACAGAGGTTCCCGAGGTCTGAGGCGAGCCAAGCGGGAGTGAGTTTGGTGGAGATGTTCACCCAGGTTTTTGCTCCGTTGATGTTGGTACTGCTGTTGGTCCACGCCTTGGTCGGATACGTCGAGTTGGGAACCGACTCGTGGATCACGAAGATCACCGGTACGATCATGGAGTCGAAGCAACGAGGGCTGTTGCTTTTCGTGTACACGTCGGCCTTGATGTTTTTGCTTCGTTTTTTTGCTGGACCGATCGTTCATCGGATTTCGCCGCTGGGGTTGTTGTTTGTCAGCGCACTGCTTGGTTTTGTCGGCTTGAACATGTTGGGCGCCGCGACGACGGTGGTTGCATGTGTGATTGCGGCGACTGTGTATGCTGTCGGTAAGACGTTCCTGTGGCCGACGATGCTTGCTGTTGCATCGGAGCAATTCCCCAAGGGTGGAGCGATCACGATCGGAGCCTTGGGTGGTATCGGAATGTTGTCGGCTGGGTTGCTCGGCGGTCCTGGTATTGGTTTCAAGCAGGACTACAACGCGACGGCGAATCTCAAGGAGACAGGTCCTGCGGTTTATGACCGTTACAAAGCTCCGGGAGAGAATTCGTTCTTTGGATTCAAGGTCACTGGTTTGGACGGAGCCAAGGTAGGAGTGCTCGAGGATGGCGGCAAGGAGTTGGCAAGGGCCTCGGAGCTTCTCAAGAGCCAAGGTCGTGCGGACAAGAACAACGAGGAGTTGTCGGCATGGTGGCAGCAGGCATCCAAGACCGCCGCTGACGATCAGAAACTCGTGACAGACGCAGGTCTTTACGGGGGCCGGCAAGCCTTGAGACTGACGTCCTTGGTCCCTTTGACGATGGCAGCGATCTACGGGCTTTTGTTCCTCTACTTCCGATCCCGGGGTGGTTACAAGGCCAAGAATGTGGATACAGGCTCCCACTAGAACACGGATCTAGGAAGTTTCTCGTGCATCAAAAAAGAGAAATCCGCTGAAAATCCTTTGGCCAAGAGCGCTTGGACATCTTCTGTGGTCGCTACAATGCTCGGTAGCATTGCGATTTGGCTCCGTTGCGGAGCCAGCGACCCCGAAGCCCCCCTGCGATGGTTATCCGGCCAGTGAACACCCAAGCGAACGTATCAAGTCTGCGTCGAATGGCTTCGATTTGTTTAGTGCTCTTGGGTGCAGGGCTGGCAATTGGGGCGCCGCAGCAGGAACCGGAGCTAGCTCCGGAGGTGCTCTCTGCCCAGCAGGAGCGGGTCGAGGCGATGCGCAAGGCATCGATGGCCACCGTTGGGGTTTTTGGCCTGGACAGTCAGGGGGGCGGGAGCGGTGTGTGCATCTCGGCCGATGGCTATGTTCTGACGAACTTTCACGTTTCAAGTCCGTTTGGGCACCGCATGCGATGTGGCATGAACGACGGCAAGATGTACGAGGCGGTCGTCGCGGGGATTGATCCGACTGGGGATCTAGCGGTCTTGAAGATGTATGGTCGGGATGATTTCCCGACGGCGGTGATCGGTGATTCGGATCGAGTGCGCGTGGGGCAATGGTGTTTTGCGGCGGGCAATCCGTTTGTCTTAGCGACCAATTTGCAGCCCACGGTGACTTATGGGCTTATCAGTGGCGTTCGTCGGTACCAGTATCCATCGGGAACGATACTCGAGTATAGCGACTGCATTCAGACCGACGCGTCGATCAACCCTGGGAATTCGGGTGGACCGTTGTTCAATGCCGATGGGGAGTTGATCGGTATCAACGGTCGATGTTCGTTTGAGAAACGAGGTCGGGTCAATGTTGGGGTAGGTTATGCGATATCGATCAAGCAGGCGATGAACTTTTATGGGAATCTGCGATCCGGACGGATCGTCGACCATGCGACGTTAGGTTTCACCGTAGCGAGCGACCCCCAGGGGCGCGTGGTGGTTTCGAACATTCTTGAGTCCAGCGATGCTTACCGACGGGGACTTCGTTATGGAGACGAAGTGTTGCGGCTTGGGGATCGCGACATTTCCACATCGAACCAATTGAAGAATGTACTAGGGATTTTTCCAGATTACTGGCGAGTTGCACTTCGGTATCGCAACGAGCAGGGGGTTCAAGAATCGGTGATAAGGCTTCAGAGTTTGCATCAACCTGGCGAGCTGGACAAGATCGTTGAGGGGAGTTCTGAGCAAGGGGCAAAGCGACCTGGCGAGGCCAAGCCTGGGGCCTCGAAGGATAGTTTGGCGGAGAAGTACGAATCGCGACGTGGGTTTGGAAACTACTATTTCAATCGTTCTGAGCTCGATCGGATCGTCAAATTGCAGGAGTCCCGCAAACCTACATTGCCAACGAGCGGTCCGGACGACCCGTTGCAAGTGCGTTTTGTAGGCAGTGTGCTCGGGGAATCCACGGCGGTCGAAACTCGATTCGATCCGGAGAAAATTCACTGGGCACTAGCCGACAAGACTTCATCGGTCCCGGTCAAAGGTGGCTGGGGACCTTGGATTCAGAACCAGGACCCACTTCCCATCTCGATCGCGATGAGGCTTTGGTATCAATGGCACGAGCAAGGGCCCCGCAAGCTCGGAGAGGTCATCTACATCGGCCAGAGCCCGGTTTTGGGCAAGCAAGGCTTGCTCGACATGACCAGGGTCGTTTTGGGGGAGGTCACCGCCGAGGTGTACACATCGCTCTCTAGCGGTGACATCGAGTTGATCGAGTTGTTTACCGATCGGCAAACGGACCCGGCAGAGGTTTATTTTGACTACGACGCGGCATCACCGATGGAACCCATGCCCAGTCGCGTGCGATTGAATTACGGTTTGGAATCTCGATTGGTTGTCGAATGGCAAAAGCTCGATACGTTGCCCGTTGAGAAAACCGAGGGTGTTCCGGGAGGTCAGCCATGATCGGTCTGGCATTGCGTTTAGGGAATTTCATCGCTGCGATCCTTGTCGTGTTCTTGTTGAATACTCCCTGGGGAATCGCCGAGGACAAGCCAAGTTCTCAGGTGCCGATCGATCAGGGTAGTTTGAGTGGACTCGAGGAGTTGTTTCAAAACGCCCAGCGGTCGGTTGTGAAACTTTATGGCGCCGGGGGCATGCGCGGGCTCGAGAGTTACCAAAGTGGGGTTGTCATCGGGGACGGCAGCACGATCTTGACGAGTTGGTCGACGGTCTTGGATGTCGATAAGGTGCGTGTGGTGACCTACGATGGACGACGGCTCGACGCCGAGATGATCGGGGTAGATCCTGAGTGCGAACTAGCCCTTTTGCGGGTTGAAAACTCGAAGTTGCCTGGATTTGTTTTGGAAGCGAAGGCCCAGGTGAGGCCTGGTCAGCGTGTTTTTTCGATCACGAATCTCTTTGGGATCGCAGCGGGCAACGAAGCTTGTTCGTACCAAAAGGGGGTGGTCATGGCCGTATCGGACTTGCAGTCGAAGTACACAGGACTTCGTTCGGTCTATCGCGGCAAGGTGATTGTGGTGGATGTGATGACCAACAATCCGGGTGCGGCCGGTGGTGCGCTCGTGGATTTAGGGGGGCGATTGGTCGGGGTCATCGGCAAGGAGTTGCGAGACGAGCAAAGTGGAATTTGGCTCAATTACAGCATCCCCGCTGAGGTTGCGGCCGCATCGGTGGAGCGCATTTTGGCTGGTAAAACCCGTTCGGCGGGTGCATCGCTTGCGTTGGCTAAGAACCCGCACAGGGCATTGGATCTTGGGATGGTTTTGATCCCCAATGTGATTCCCAAGACACCGGCGTACATCGATCGGGTCCGCAAGGATTCGCTTGCTGCTCGTGCAGGGATCGAGGCCAATGATTTGGTTTTGTTGGTCAATGACCAGCGGGTCGATTCGCAGAGGTCGTTCGAACAAATCTTGCAAACGATCGAACGAGGGGATTCTTTTCAATTGCTCGTACAGCGGGGCACGGAGTTGCTCCGTGTGCAAATTCGTCCTTAGGAAAAACCGATGCCGATTAGAAGCAGTTGCATGAAACGAGAGTATTTCCGATGGGTCTGGGCGCTTGGTCTTCTCGGTTCGATCGTTTTTGGATCGAACGCCGGATCGCGAACAGTTGCGCAGAGTCCGCTTAGACTCGAGGAACTCGAGCAGTCGGCTTTTGAGTCTGCGACTCGATTCGTCCAAGATTCGGTTGTGCAGGTCGAGACGTTCGGGGGAGCCGAGTTGGTCAATCGGCAAGTGGCCAGTTCGGGGCCATCGACCGGCACGATCGTAGGAGCCGATGGTTGGATCATCACCAGCACGTTCCAATTCAAGTTCCCGCCGGCATCGATCACAGTCGTCTTACCGGACAAGCAGCGCAAGACAGCCAAGTTGGTAGCGAGGGACTTTAGCCGTGAGTTGGCGTTGTTGAAGATCGAGGTCGATGCACCGATCAGGCCCGTCATGCCGAGCGACCGGTCCGGGTGGTTGATTGGCCAATGGGCTTTAGCGATCGGCAAGACCTTTGACCCGTCGATCGGGAGTTGTTCGGCTGGGATTCTCAGCGCTCAGGGGCGCATCTGGGACAAGGCCATTCAGACCGACACGAAGATTTCGCCTCAAAACTATGGTGGGCCATTGATCGATTTGCAAGGCAAGGTGATGGGTATCTTGACCCCGATCAATCCGGGGATCGTCACCGAGGGAGAGGTCGAGCAGTGGTACGACTCGGGGATAGGTTTTGCAATTCCGTTAACCGATATGCTCGAGCGTTTGCCTAAGATGCAAGCTGGGCAGGACATCTACCCGGGCAAGGTGGGGATACGTTGGCGGGGAGAGGACGAGTACAGTCAACCGGTGGTGATCGAAGGGGTCACTCCCGGCTCTCCGGCGGCCGAGGGTGGTGTGGAGATTGGGGACAAGGTTGTCGCTGCGGGGCCTAGTGCAACGAATCTCAAGCCAGTGGCGAATCATTCCCAATTCAAGCATGCGATGGGTCCGCTCGATGCGGGGATGCAATTGGTTTTGGTCGTCGAGAGAGGCTCGGATCGCAAAGAGATCACCGCAACGTTGGCTCGCGAAATGCCGTTGTACAAGGAGCCTTATTTGGGGATTTTGATCGATCCGGCGTCTGCGGCCAATGCGCCGAAGGTCAGCTATATCGTTCCAGGATCACCGGCGGCGGGATCTGGATTGCGATCTGGGTGGGTGATCGAATCGATCAATGGAGTCCGGATCGACGAGAAACGGAGTTTGGAGAACCAGTTGGCGAACTTGAATTACCGGGTTGCTGTGGAGTTAGAGGTTCGCGATGGGGCTGGGGTAGCAAGCCGCATCAAGCTTGATCCTTCGACACGTCCCGAGGCTGACTTCGAGTGGGATTATCAGCCCGAAGTTGCGCCCGAGGCTGCGAATGAGCCAGCAGCAGAACCGGCTGCTGAGCCGGCTGAGGGCAAGTCGCAGGTGGGAACGATTCAGATACCCATCAGCGACGTAAAGAACAAGGCGTTTGCGATTGTTCCGTCGAACTACAGCCAGAAGGTACCCCATGGACTACTGGTCCTTTTTGGGGATGCCGGATCGTTGGATCAGTCGAAGTGGGCTGCGGCTTGGGAGCCCTTTGCCAGGGAGCATCGTTGGATCATCGCCGTTGCGCAGTCCTCGGACGAGAAGGGATGGAGCTTTGAGGAGGTCGAGGTCGGGATGCGGATGCAAACGTGGCTTGCGAGGACTTATTCGATCGATCGCAGAAGGATTGCGGTAGGTGGATTTGATAGTGGGTCGATCCTCGCATACATCACGGCCGCTCAGTTTCCGGAGTTGTTTCGCGGGGTGTGGTTGAGCAACCCCAAGGCTCCTCGGGGGCTTCGCATCAATCCGAGCGAGCCGTTCAAGGCAGCGAGTTACTTTGTCAACAGCAGCGACAAGGGGGTCGATGCGTTTGTCGAGCGGATTCGTAAGAACGGCTACAGCGTGCAGCGACAGGGGAGCGATTTGGACTCATCGAAACTCGTTGAGGCCCCGTTGCTATTGCCCGTCCAGCGTTGGCTTAGGCTGTTGGAAGCTTATTGATGAATCCAACCTCGAATCCGTTGCCGCGTTGGATGGCGTTGATTTCTGGGGTAGTGCTGCTTTGCATGGGGCTTTCGATGCGGTTTGCCCCCGCGATCTGGGATGGGCAGCGTTGGTTGGCCACCGATACGTTTAGCAAAGTAGGATTGGTGCTGATCTGCATGTGGCTAGCTTGGCCTGCGGTTGAAGCGATCCGACGGGCTCCGGGGGGTACGATGCTGATGATCGCATGCACTTTGGTCTTTGGGTTGTTTGTTTACCGACCGAAGACGATTTTTGTGACGGGTCCATTTATCGCCGTGGCTGTGGTAGCGGCGATGGTACGCGGATGGTTGCGTAAGCACCGAGGGTAGGGGTTATTCCTCGATGGTGCCGATTTGAGTTTTGGCAAAGGGACTTGTGCTCCGAGCGATCTGGAGGATGACGCTTTGGGACTCGGTACCCGGCATGGGGTAAGTCGCCATGCGTCGAAGTTGCAGTCCTTGGAGGAGTCCTCGGTGCCGAGCCTCGCCCCGCTCATCGACCCAGCGAGGTCCTTTGATGGCAAGGAGTCGTCCGATCTTGTGCCATTCGTCTTTGAGCCATCCGCAGAGTCGGACCAGAGGGCCGACGCCGCGGGCGACGACCGAGTCGAAACGGTCCTCGGCGAGCACGAGGGTGCCGCTGATGGGAAAGACGCGGGTGTTGAGCCCGAGCTTTTGTACGATGTCTTGGGCGACCTTCGCTTTTTTCGCGACGCTATCGCACAGGGAGACATCTAGGTCTGGCCGCAGGATGGCCAAAAGGATTCCTGGAACTCCGCCACCGGTACCCAGATCGAGGATTTCTTCGTTGGGTTGGAGGAGTTTGCTAAGTTGGTAGCTATCGAGCAAATCGCGTTGGACGAAGAGTTCCGCAGTGGTGTGTCGCGTGAGGTTGATTTTGGTGTTCCAGTCCCAGGCCAACTGGCAGTACATCGCGAGTTTAGCCCAGGTGGGATCGTCGATCGCCTCGATCCCCAGATCACCAGCCAAACGCTTGAGATTATCGGCCGTCGGGGGGGTAGACGCCTGGTTGGTTTCCGGTGTTTTTGAATCTTCGGTTTGCACAGTGCTTAGGCAGACTCCAGGATTGAATTTGGGAACGGGACGCCACGGTCGTTCAAAACGAACCATGGTAGCCCAGTTGGGCAACACTACAAGCATTCTTTTGGACCTAAGCAACCCATCGATGGCTTGATGTACAATATGGGTCGTTCCGGTGGATCCCCCTTTGAGGGGTTCTGCGAATCGGAATGGATTGCTTAAGCTTCACATCTTTCCCCTTTGACGAGATTCTTGATGAAAACCTCTCTGCTTGCCTTTGCATTGCTGATCACAACCTCCGTGTTTCGACCCGTCTCGGGTCAGGAAGCCGCCGCGACGGCCATCAAGCCGGTGCGGATGGGTGCTGGATTGATGACGTTCGAGACCGTTCCTGGTTGGGGGCTTCGACCCGACGGCAAATCGGCCATTGGCCCGACTCACGGAGCGGTGGTGATCGATAAGGCAGGAAACATCTACACCAGTGCGGACCAGGGGGTTTATGTGTTCTCCCCGGATGGCAAAGTCATCCACAGTTACCTTGGGGGAGATTACACACGTTTGCACGACATGGAGATTCGCGACGAGGGCAATGGCGAGTTCATTTATGGGGCCCGCAATGCCAACGCCGAGGGGATCAAATTCAACGCATCGACCGGCGAGGTGGTCTTGAGGCTCAAGTATCCTGAAGAGTCGGGACTGAATCTCAAGCAGTTCAATCCAACGGCGATCACCGTGGGGCTCAATGGGGACATCTACCTTTCGAATGGTTATGCCAGCAATCACATATTTCGCTATGACAAAACAGGCAAGTACCTGAGTCATTTCGGGACTCAGGGCAATGGCCTCAAGGAGTTCAACACAGCCCACGGCATGACCTTGGATACCCGATACACCCCTGCCCGCTTATTGATTTGCGATCGGAACCATCAGCCTAAGGGCCGATTGGTCCATTACAGTCTCGAGGGAGAGTTCATCGAGGAGGTCGTCACGGGTCTTGGGATGCCCACATCGGTGGCGATCCAAGGGGATTATGTATCGGTACCGGATTTGCATGGACGGGTGGTTATTCTGGACAAGAACAACACCATCATGGCGGTCTTGGGTCACAATCCGGATCCGGCCAAGGGAGGGAATTTCAACGTGCCGCAAGAGCAGTGGATCGAGGGGATCTTCAGCGGCACGCATGGTTCCTATTGGGATAAAGAGGGGAACCTCTATGTCCAGGACTGGAACGTTTCGGGGCGGATCATGAAACTTGTTCGGGTCAAGCCTTAACCACGGCAACCCCGAACACGGCAATCGAGCCTAAGGTGTTTGCGATTCTTGGGGTTGGTTCCAGAGTCTCCAGGGGTCATCCAAGCGTTTCATTTCCGAGAGGAGCAATTCTCTCATTTCGGCGAGTTTGTCTTGGTATTTCGGGTCCTCGGAGAGATTGATTTGGTGGGGCAGAGCTTGGGTACCCGTCAAGCGGTGGATATCGGCTTGATGGTGTTCGTGGAGGAATTCGAGTGGATTTTCGTCCAGGTTGAATAGCTGCGTTTTGCGTACTTTTCCGTCGAGCACATCCCATTCGACCAGTTTCCATGGACCTTTTTTGACACACCGCAGCCCGGGTTTGGTACCTCCGTTGTAGACACCGTAGAGGACATCGCGAAGTGTTTCTTTTTGGCCCATGAGGATTGGTTTGAAGCTTAGACCTTCGTTGGACACTGGTGCTTGGATGCCCGCTAGGTCGCAGAGGGTCGCCAGGGTATCGAGCAAATAAACATTGCCTTCGGCACGCGTTCCGGGAGCGATTCCGGGGCCTTTGACGATCATGGGGACCCGCCAGGTGTGTTGGTAGAGGTTCTGTTTTCCTTGAAGGCCGTGTCGACCGATGGCGATCCCGTGGTCGGAGGTATAGACGACGTAAGTGTTTTCGAGTTCGCCCATGGAATCGAGTTTATCCAGCACGCGACCGATTTGCTGGTCGATCCATTGGCTACAAGCAAACTCGCGACCGAGTTCGTTTCGGATGGTGTTCGGGTCGCGATTTTCCCAGACGCCGCTGACATCGACTTCGTCTCGAAGGTTTGGATGGCCGTGGGGAAAGGGGTGTTCGGGAAGGTAGTTTTCAGGGACTCGGGGTTGGTTGGGATTGGATCGAGGGAGTTGATTTCGGTCGGTGTGGTTTACGGCACCGTATTTGGAGAGGAGTTCTGGGGTTCCATCGCGTTGATCGTGGGGGTGCGAGAATCCGAAATAGATCAAGAAGGGTTTTTCGGGATTGCCCGATTGGATCGTGGCGTTTCTTGATTCGAGGAATTCGAGGACTTGTTCGGCGTGCCATGCGCTGCCGGTCTGGGGGGTTCCGCCTCTTTTGGTCGAGTCCTTTCGGGTCGCGAATTGCTCATTGGCAGCTTCGTAACTGTTGCCTTGTTTGCAGGTACGCATCGTGACATAGCCGGCGCGATTAAAAACCGCTGGGATCGTTTGGAGTTCAAGATTCGCAGGGCATAGGTTGCGCTCTTTGACTTTTGGAGAGATCGGCAGATGCCAGAGCGTTCTACCGCACATGATCATATGGCGAGAGGGTGTGCATACAGCCCCCGAGAAAGAGCCCATGTGGTAGGCTCCATCGATCACCATGCCTTGACGGGCTAGTTGGTCTAAGACGGGTGATTCGAGTTTCGATGCGGGGTTGTAGATTTTCAAGTCCCAGGGAGACTGATCGTCGACCAAGACAAATAGAATGTTCGGGGGTTTGCCATAGGCCCAAGCAAGGTTCCCAGAGAGCATGGAGGCCAACATTGAGGCCAAGAGGAATATCGCGACCAGTGAGCCAAGTTGCCGGGTCGATCGATTTACACAGTGTGTCAGTGCCATCGCTGCTCCTTTTGGGTTGCTATCGATAAGTCTCAAAATTTCGATTATACAGTCAGGTGGCAGGATCGATGGCAAGCACGCGTTTTGGGTTCAAAACCTTGAAGGCCCCTTCTTCTGAAAACGACAACTTTTGGATCACCGATGCAACTGAATATCTTAGACGAATTGCAAACCAAGCATCTTTTGCTCGAGTCACGGCTGCGGGTCGTCGAGCATGAGCGAATCGAGGTTTCGCAGGCGACGGGGCGGATATTGGCCCGACCGATTCTCAATTTCCGCGACAGCCCAGCGTTGGATATTTCGGCGATGGATGGCTACGCCTTCCGATACAGTGAGCTTGACAATCGGCTTCCTCGGACGAATTCCGATCAGGCTCAAGCGGGGGGGGATTGCTTTGAGGTGAGCGGCGTTGCGGCCGCTGGAGCGCGTCGATTGGTGCTCCGTGCCGATACGGCAATACGGATCTTTACCGGTGGCGTTGTTCCTGAGGGAGCCGATGTGGTCATTCCACGAGAGCGCTGCCGTGAGGAGAGCGACCGAGTTTGGGTGACGATTCCCTTGGAACAGATTCCGCTCGGCTGGAATATTCGCCGTCAGGGAGAGAATGCGAGGCAGGATGAGGTGGGATTACCGGCGGGTTGTTGTATCGACGGGCCGAGGATGGCGTCGGTCGTCCCGGTGAATCGCGAAGCCCAGATCGTGTTTTGGGGGGGGGCCGGGGGGGCGATCCCCAAAACGGG
>Ga0082207_1000561_pt1 | contig 20800 bp, 17 predicted proteins | sample LakMenEpi10Aug09_FD_71540 | JGI IMG/M metagenome (GOLD analysis project Ga0082207, IMG submission 71540)
TCACCGTGGCCGAGGCTGTCGAGCTGTTCCGTCAAGACCGCGAGGTGGTGGCCAAGCTGCAGCCCATCGTGGACGTGGGTCTGGACTACATGCGACTGGGCCAGCCTGTGCCCACGCTCTCCGGCGGCGAGGCCCAGCGCCTGAAGCTTGCCGGCTTCCTGGCCGAGGCGGCCTCGTCGCCCGCTCAGCGCGTGGCCAAGAAGGGCACCCTCTTCCTCTTCGACGAGCCCACCACCGGCCTGCACTTCGACGACATCGCCAAGCTCATGCGCGCCCTGCGCAAGCTGCTCGAGGCCGGCCACTCCATCATCCTCATCGAACACAACCTTGACGTCATCCGCGCCAGCGACTGGCTCATCGACCTTGGCCCCGAAGGCGGCGAAGAAGGCGGTGAACTCGTCTGCCAAGGCAGCCCCGCCGACGTCGCCCAACACCCCAGCTCCCACACCGCTGCGGCCCTGCGCGAATACGCCCAGGCGCTGGGCACCGTCGTGGAAGTCCGCGATCAAAAAATGGGGTCAGAGTCATTTTTTCCGCGAACAAATGAGCCGGAAGGCCGCCACCTCAGCGAAGCCATCCGCATCGTCAACGCGCGCGAGCACAACCTCAAGGGCTTGTCGGTCGACATCCCACGCGGCCGCTTCAACGTCATCACCGGCGTCAGCGGCTCGGGCAAGTCCACGCTTGCCTTCGACATCCTCTTCAACGAAGGCCAGCGTCGCTATCTGGAAAGCCTCAACGCCTATGCGCGCAGCATCGTTCAGCCCGCCGGCAGGCCCGAGGTCGATGCGGTCTACGGGATTCCGCCGACTGTGGCCATCGAGCAGCGCCTCTCGCGCGGCGGCCGCAAGAGCACCGTGGCCACCACCACCGAGGTCTGGCACTTTCTGCGCTTGCTGTGGGTGAAGCTGGGCCTGCAGCACTGCGTGCACGATGGCGCACCCGTGAAGCCGCAAAGCACCGAGAGCATCGCTGCCCAACTGCTGCGTGACTACCGCGGCCAGCATGTGGGCCTGCTGGCGCCCTTGGTGGTGAACCGAAAGGGCGTCTACACCGACCTGGCCAAATGGGCCAAGGCCCGTGGCCACAGCCACCTTCGCGTCGATGGCGAATTCCTGAGCGTCGACCCCTGGCCCCGCCTGGACCGCTTCAAGGAGCACACCCTGGAACTGCCGGTGGGCGACCTGGTGATCGACCCTGCGAACGAGGCTGAGTTGCGCGTGCTGCTCAGCAAGACCCTGGACATCGGCAAGGGCGTCATGCACCTGCTGCACCCGCTCAGCGGCCTGCAGGAGGCCATGGCCGACGGCCAGAGCACGGCCAGCATCGGCCGCGTCACCGTGTTCAGCACCAAGCGCGCCTGCCCCAGCTGCGGCACCAGCTATGCCGAACTCGACCCGCGCCTGTTCAGCTACAACAGCAAGCACGGTTGGTGCGGCACCTGTGTGGGCACAGGCCTCAAACTCACCCGCGAACAGCGCAAGGCCTTCGACGATTCCGTGCGCGACGAGGACAACCGAGGCCGCGAGCAGAACTTCCCGTCCGAGGAAGCCGAGGTGGAAGGCCTGGTCGACGAGGCCTGCCCCGATTGCCGCGGAACGCGCCTGAGCGCCACCGCACGCTCGGTGACGTTCCAGGATGAGCCCATTACCGAGGTGGCGCAGTGGTCGGTCGGTCAGGCCCGGCAATGGGTCGAAGCCTTGAACCTGCAGGGCCGGGAAGCCGACATCGCGCGCGACGTGATCACCGAGATCCACAGCCGCCTGACCTTCCTGGAAGAAGTGGGCCTGGGCTACCTGACCCTGGACCGCGCGGCGCCCACGCTCTCGGGCGGCGAGGCGCAGCGCATTCGGCTGGCCGCACAACTGGGCAGCAACCTGCAGGGCGTGTGCTACGTGCTGGACGAACCCACCATCGGTCTGCACCCGCGCGACAACCAGATCCTGCTCAAGGCCCTGGCGCGCCTGGGCGACAAGGGCAATACGCTGGTGGTGGTGGAGCACGACGAGGACACCATCCGCCGGGCCGACCACCTCATCGACATCGGCCCCAGCGCGGGCAAGCGCGGTGGCCGCGTGATCGCGCAGGGCCGGGCCGAAGACCTGTCGGCCATCCCTGAGTCCGTCACCGGGCGGCTGCTGGCCCACCCCTTGAAGCACCCGCTGCATCCGCGCCGCGAGGTGTCGGCCGCGCAGCCTTCACTCGAACTCAAGGGTGCCCGGCTGCACAACCTGCAACACCTGACCGTGCGCGTGCCCCTGCACCGTTTGGTTGCCGTCACCGGCGTCAGCGGCAGTGGCAAGAGCACCTTGGCGCGCGACGTGCTGCTGGCCAATGTGCAGGCCGCCATGGCCCAGAAGGGCAAGGGCGACCCGCTGTGGCAGGGCTGCAGCGGCATCGAAGGATGGGGTGCAGTGGACCGCGTGCTCGAGGTCGACCAGACCCCCATCGGCAAGACCCCGCGCTCGTGCCCTGCCACCTACATCGGTTTCTGGGACGCCATCCGAAAGCTCTTTACCGAAACCCTGGAGGCCAAGGCCCGCGGCTACGCGGCCAACCGCTTCAGCTTCAACACCGGGCAAGGAAGGTGCCCCGCCTGCGAAGGCCAGGGCATGCGCACCATCGAGATGAGCTTCCTTCCCGATGTGAAGGTGCCGTGCGACCAGTGCCACGGCCAGCGCTTCAACCCCGAGACCTTGGCCGTCACCTGGCGCGGCAAGAGCATCGGCGACGTGCTCAACATGGAGGTCGACGAGGCCGTGGAATTCTTCGCCTCGATGCCCTCGATTGCGCATCCCTTGCAGCTGCTCAAGGATGTCGGCCTGGGCTACCTCACACTGGGGCAGCCCTCTCCCACGCTGTCTGGCGGCGAGGCGCAGCGGATCAAGTTGGTCACCGAGTTGAGCAAGGTGCGCGACGAGGTCGGCCGGCGTGGGCAGAAAGTGATGCATACCCTGTACGTGCTAGACGAACCCACCGTGGGCCTGCACATGGCCGATGTGGAAAAGCTCATCCATGTGCTGCACCGCCTGGTGGATGGGGGCCACAGCGTGGTGGTGATCGAACACGACCTGGACGTGATCGCCGAAGCCGATTGGGTCATCGACCTCGGCCCTGAAGGCGGCACGCAAGGCGGTCAGGTCGTCGTCGCCGGCCCACCCGAGGCCGTGGTGCGTTCAGGCTCACCCACCGGCACCGCACTCCAGCCCGTGCTGAACCGCTAGCCCCAAACAATGGGGTCAGTGTGATTTATTTTGCGAACAAACGACGCAGCCGCCACGCCATCAACAGCGCCAGCACCGCGCCATAGACCGCCACGTCCGCAAAGTTCTGCTTGCCCGATCGCATCCACAGAAAGTGCAGGATGGCCAAGAGGCCCACGGCATACACGGCGCGGTGCAGCCACTTCCAGCGCGCAGCCCCCAGCGCCTTGATGGCCGCATTGAACGAGGTCAAGGCCATGGGCACCATCAGCAGCAAGGCCAAGGTGCCCACCAGAATGAAGGGCCGCTTGACCACATCGCGCACGATGTCGTCGACATAGAAGCCCATGTCCAGCCAGGAATAGGCCAGCAGATGCAGCAGGGCCCAGGTGAAGGTGAGCAGGCCTAGCAGCCGGCGAAGCCGGGCGAATGCCGCCACGCCCGTCCACTCCCGCAGGGGCGTCACGGCCAGCGTCAGCAGCAGGCAGCGCAGCGTCATTTCGCCGCTGTTGCGAATGAGTGTCTCGGCCGGATTGGCCCCCAGGGTGTCGTGCACCGCCCCCCACAGCAGCGCGGCCAGCGGCGCCATGAGCGTCAGGCCCAGCAAGGGCTTGCACAAAGGGTGCAGCAGCGCAGCACCCCATCGAGCTCGCCAGTCCTTCAATAGAACCTGCGCAGGTCCATCCCCGCGTACAGCTGGCCCACCTGCGCCTCGTATCCGTTGAACATCAGCGTGGGGCGCTTGCGTTGGAACACGCCGTCCTCACCGATGCGCCGCTCGGTCGCCTGGCTCCAGCGCGGGTGGTCCACCTTGGGGTTCACATTGGAATAGAAACCGTACTCCGACGGGATCGCCACTTCCCAGGATGAGCGCGGCTGCCGCTCCAACAGGCGGATCTTCACGATGCTCTTGGCGCTCTTGAAGCCGTACTTCCAGGGCACCACCAAACGCAGCGGCGCACCGTTCTGGTTGGGCAGTACCTCACCGTACAGGCCGAAGGCCATGAGCGTGAGCGGGTGCATCGCCTCGTCGATGCGCAGGCCTTCCTTGTAGGGCCAGTCCAGCACACTGGAACGCAGCCCCGGCATCTGCGCACGGTCGGCCAGGGTCACGAATTCCACGAACTTCGCCTTGCCCGTGGGCTCGACCGCTTTCAGGATGTTCGACACGGAGTAGCCGATCCAAGGCACCACCATCGACCAGCCTTCCACGCAGCGCAGCCGGTAGATGCGTTCCTCCATCGGCGCCAGCTTCAGCAGGTCTTCGATGCCGAAGGTGCGGGGTTTGGCGCATTCGCCCTCGACCGACACCGTCCAGGGCCGGGTGCGCAGCGTGTGCGCCAGGCGCGCGGGGTCGTTCTTCTCCAGTCCGAACTCGTAGAAGTTGTTGTAACCCGCCACATGTTCGTAGGCGGTCAGCTTGTCCATCACCACGGCGCCATCGACGGTGCTGGGGCCGGCGGCCAGCTTGGGCAACTTGCCCGGGCCCGCGGTGGCCGCGCGCGCATCGCGCTGGGCCCACAGGGCCAGGGACGGGCCTGCCGCGCCCAGGGCCAGCCCCTGCAGAAGCGAACGTCGCTGCTCGAACACCGTACGCGGCGTGACCTCGCTGGTCTTCAGGTGGTCAAACCCCCGGTCGGTCTTGATCAGCATCATGGGCTCCGGTTCACAGCTCCCCGTAGGAGTGCAGCCCCGACAGGAACATGTTCACCCCCAGGAAGGCGAAGGTCGTCACCGCCAGGCCCACCAGGGCCCACCAGGCCGACACCGCGCCCCGCAGCCCCTTCATCAGCCGCATGTGCAACCAGGCCGCGTAGTTCAGCCACACGATCAGGGCCCAGGTCTCCTTGGGGTCCCAGCTCCAGTAGCCGCCCCAGGCCTCGGCGGCCCAGAAGGCGCCCAGGATGGTGGCAATGGTGAAGAAGGCAAAGCCCACCGCGATGGACTTGTACATCACGTCGTCGAGCACCTCGAAGGCGGGCAGGCGGGGCCCGATGCGCCCGCGCAGCGACAGAATGCCCGCCACGATCAAGGCACTCACGCCGAAATAGACGATCCAGTACGAACCCGACTGCTCCGCACCCTTGCGGAACACCAGCGGCTCGAAGCACAGCACCACGCCCAAGAGCCAAAGCGGCGCCAGCTTCCACCAGCGTGTCTCGGCAGCCTGCTGCTTGATCAGGTAGGCAAAGGCCACCATCGCCGCCAAGGCGAAGGTGCCGTAACCCACGAAGTTCGCCGGCACGTGCAGCTTCATCCACCAGCTCTGCAGGGCTGGCACCAGCGGTTGGATCTGGTGCGCGCCCTTGACCACGGTGTACCAGAGCAGGAAGCCCACCGCGGCACTCACCACCAGCATCACGAAGGGGCCCATGGCGGCCGTCTTGTACTGTTGCTCGTAGTACAGGTAGAACAGCGCCGTCATCCAACAGAACAGGATGAACACCTCGTAGAGGTTGCTCACCGGGATGTGGCCGATGTCCGGTGCGATCTGGTGACTTTCGAACCAGCGCACCAGCGTGCCGACCAGGGCCATGAACACCGCGGCCCAGGCCAGTCGTGAACCCAGGCGGTAGCCCGTGTTCATGGCCGCACCCCCCGCCGCACCCCCCGCCACGCCACCGGCGGCCACGGGCCCAGCCAGCATGCCGATCCAATAGAACACGGTGCTCATGAAGAACAGCATGCTCATCCACAGGATCGCGCTTTGGCTGGACAGGAAGTACTTCAGCAGGAACACCGTATCGGCTGCCGCCAGGTCGGCACCGAAGGCATCGGAGTTCTTTCCGTACAGATGGATCGCCAGCAGCGTGACCGCGCCCACGCCCAGGCTCAAGCCGCGCAGCGAGGGCCACAGCCACACCAGTCCGATCAGCGAGGGCACGGCGCCGATCAGGATCCAGGTCTCGTAGACGTCCATCGACGCGCCATAACGGTTCAGCGCATAGGCCGCCCCGGCGATCACGATCAGCGAGGTGATGGCATCGGCCAAGCCCACTCGGGGCTTCCAGCCGCTCTTGCCTATGTCCAGGGTGGTGGTGTTCATGTTCAATCCCTCCTGCGCTTCATGCACTGCCCGGCAGGCTGATCACGCCCGATTCGGTGCGGCAGTTGCCGTTTGCGTCGTTTGCGTCGTTTGCGCGGGTACCGGTCCACCCGCCAACAGCCTCGCCTTCAAGGCGTCAAATTCCTGATCCGCATCCATCGTCTTGCGGGTGGTGGACATCGCGGCGCTCAACTTTGTGCCGCCCGCCCCGTCATCTTGGATCCAGATCCAAAGGCGCCGTTCCCGAACATACAGCATGGCGAACACGCCGATGATCAAGAGCACCGAGCCCAGGTACACCAGGGTCTTGCCCGGCGCACGCGCCACCTGGAACACGCTGGCCTGCTTCTGCTCGAAGGAGGCCAACTGCGCCATCACCGGGGCGGGGTAGAAGAAGCTGTCTGAGAGCGACAGCACCGCCTGTGTCATGAAGGCCTGCGCGTTTTCGCCGGGGGCCATCGGGGCTGCGCCTGCCTGCTGGCGCGAAATGTTCAGCAGCTCAAACAGCGAGCCGTTGAGGATTCGCAGCAGCACCTCGGAAATCCGGGGGCGCTCGCCCTCGGGCACGCTGCGCTCCAGGAAAACCGTCAGTGAGGGCAAGCCGCCCGGCGCGTCTTCGACCGATACGCCCTCAGCCGGCCGCTCGGCCCCGGCAAACAGCGCCAGCGCACGCAGTGCCGTGGCCTGGATCTGTGGCTGCAGTTCCGGCTGCCCCGGCGGCGTGGCCTGCTGCGCGTAGCGCCGCGCCGCCAGTTCGCGCGCCTGCGTGTTCAGCAGCGCATGGCGCAGGCCCATCCAGGAATCGATGGAGTTGTTCTCATCCACCGGCAGCCGCAGGTAGCGGAAGGGCTCGGAAGCGCTGTCGCGCACACCGGCCAGCAGCACCATCTGCCCGTCGATCTCAAAGGGCACCATGTAGTTGTGGAACTCGCGCGCCTGGCCGCTTTCGTCACGCAGGCGATAGGTGACCGAGGGCCCCACATTGCGCATCGTCTTGTCGCCCGGGGCCTTCGCGCCCGTGCCCAGGTGGTCGGTGATCGAGGTCTTCAGGTCCACCTTGCGCACGTCGGCGCCGCTTCCGCCTGCACCGGTCGTGTCGGTGAAGTTCTCGACATTGATCACCTTCAGACCGGCGAATTCGAGCTTGAGCCGCTCCTTCTCGCTGGCCAGCACGGTGTCTTCACCCACCCGGCCCTGCACCTCGAAGGCCTTGCCGCCGCCCAGGGGCTGCACCCGCAGTTGGACGGTGCTGCCGCCGTCGTCAAAGCTGCTTTGGTAGATCGCCACGCCGCGGTGGAAGGCGGGCTCGTTGACTTTCACCGTGGCGGGGATGGCCTGACCGGTGGCGCGGTCGTGGATGATGATGTCGCTGGCGAACAGCTTGGGCATGCCCGTCTCGTAGTACTCGACGATGAACTTCTTGAGTTCGATGTCGAAGGGCAGGTCCTGCAACACCACGCCGCCGGGCATGTTCAACAGGGCCACGCCCTGGCGCCCGCCTTCGGGCACCAGCACATTGCCGCGATAGGTCAGGCTGCCTTCGGGCAAACGATGCTCCGCCGGTACTTCGGTGATCAAGCCGCCGCCGGAGAACACGCTCTTGCCCTGCAGCGCCATTTGCAGGCGCACCATCAGGTCACCGTCGCTCAGGCCCCCCACGCAGATCAGCACGATCGACGAGTGCGCGGCCAGGTAGCCCAGCTTGTTGGCCATACCCTTGCGCGCGGCGATCATGGTGCCGGCCTGGGCCTTGGAGCCGGGCTCGGGCGATCGCACCTGCGCCTTGGCGCGCCAGCCCTGGGCCACCAGCAGCGCGGCCACGCGCTCGTAGGCGGCCTGGGGCGTTTCTGCCACCGTGCCCTGCGCCTTGTGGTGGAAGGCCTGCAGCGACTGCTCGCGGATGTGTTCCTTGTAGGTGCGCAGCTCGGCCATGATCTTGGGCGCGTTGCGCACGATGCACAGCGTGGTCGAGGTCACCAGGAAGGCCAGGATCAGCAGGAACCACCAGGCGCTGTAGACGGTGTACAGGTTCACCTGGCCGAACAGCTCGGCCCAAAATGGCCCGAACTGGTTGACGTAGTTGTTCAGCGGCTCGCCTTGCTTGACCACGGTGCCGATCACCGAGGCGATGCAGATCACCGACAACAGCGAAATCGAAAAGCGCATCGAGGACAGCAGCTCAACGGCCTCCTGAACGAAGGCCGATCGGCTGCGGACCTCAAGTCCGCCGGTGTGTGGGGTGCTGCTCATGTCGCGGCCGATTATCCGGGAGGAGTGGCCGTGCCAATGAAAAAGGCCGGTCGATGACCGGCCTGATTTTCAGGGCTTGATCGCTCAGGGGCTCGGGGCCCCCAGCCCCAGGGCTCAGCGCAGGCCGGCGATGTAGTCAGACACCGCCTTGATCTCGCGGTCGTTCATCTTGGCTGCAATCTGCATCATCTGCGTGCTGTTGCCGCGTGCGCCGCTGCGGAAAGCCAGCAGCTGCGCTTCGGTGTAGTCGCCGTGCTGGCCGCCCACGCGCGGGTATTGGGAGGGGATGCCGGCACCGCTGGGGCTGTGGCAGCCGGCACAGGCCGGGATGTTGCGGTCACCGATGCCGCCACGGTAGATCTTCTCGCCCAGAGCCGCCAGGTCTTTGTCCTTGGCGGCACCCGGCTTGGCCTGCTTGCTGGCGTAGAACGCGGCCACGTTGCGCATGTCGTCGTCGCTGAGTGTGGCGGCGAAGCCGGCCATGATGGCGTTCTTGCGCTTGCCGGACTTGAATTCCTGCAGCTGCTTGACCAAGTACTCGGGGTGCTGGCCCGCCAGGATCGGGTTGGCCGGGCTGCCGCGCGAACCGTCGGCGGTGTGGCAGGCCACGCACACGGCTGCCGCGGCCTGGCCCTTGGCCAAATCGGGCGCGGGGGTGGCTGCAGGGGTGGCCGCCAGGGCGGTGCCTACGCTGAATAGAGCAGCAACGCCAACGCTTGCGAGCGGGGCGATCATGCGCAGGCCTGCGTTCATTGCGGTCATGAGTGTGTTCGGAGCCTTCATAGCGGCGTTCTATCTACCAGTTACGACCAAACCGCGCATTTTACAATGTTCCATGACATCTGAACCCCATCCGCCCGAATCCAGCACGACAGAAGAGGCCCCCGCGGCCCCCACCGCCGTGCAGGCCCTGGGCTGGGCCCACACCGCGCGCTTTCTCACCACCGCCAGCCGCTTGGACCAACTGCCGTCTACCGATCTGGCCGAAATCGCCTTCGTGGGCCGCTCCAACGCCGGCAAATCCACCGCCATCAACACGCTGGCGCAGCAAAAGCGCCTGGCCTTCGCGTCCAAGACCCCCGGCCGCACGCAGCACATCAACCTCTTCGCGGTGGGCCCCAAGGACGAGCCCAATGCCCTGTGGGCCGACCTGCCCGGCTACGGCTACGCGGCCGTCGAGCGCGACGCCAAGTTGCGCTGGCAGAAGGTGATGGCCGACTACCTGGAGCTGCGCCGCAGCCTGGCCGGGGTGGTGCTGATGGTCGACTCGCGCCTGGGCTTCACCCCGCTCGACCAGCGCCTGCTGGACTTCATTGCCCCGCGCGTGGGTTGCGGCCAGGTCAAGCTGTTGGTGGTGCTGACCAAGGCCGACAAGCTCAACCGCAAGGAAGCCCAAGCCGCCCTGGCCGCCGCCACCGAGGCCTTGGGCAGCTACGCCACCGAGGAGTCCGACGTCGGTGTCGTGCTGTTTTCCGCGCTCAAGAAGTCCGGCGTGGCCGACCTCGCCCAAACCCTGCACGGCTGGAAGTGAAAAATGGGGTCGGAGTCGAATTTTTTGCGAACAAATCCGTCGCCTCCGAAGGCGCATTCGCCAGGCCACTCTGCTGTGCCGCCGATCCAACTGGCCAGCGTGCGCCACGGCGCGGCTGACTTGCCCGGCGGTATCCGCCTGACCCTCCGTCAGAACCAAGCTGCCGACGGCCGGCCCCGCGCCCTGCTGCTGCACGGATTTCCCGAGGCGGCTTTTGTGTGGGACGACATCCTGCATCGATTGGATGGCATCGTGCAGGCTACTGCGCCCAATTTGCGCGGATTCGCTGATTCTTCCTCGCCAACCGACCCCAAGGCCTACCGCCCCCGGCATCCGGTGGGTGATCTGGTGGCGCTGATCGAACAACTGGGCGCGCCCTTGGACCTGTTGGTGGCACACGACTGGGGTGGCGCCTTGGCCTGGAACCTCGTGGCGCAGCGACCTGACCTCATCAAGCGCCTTTTGATCGTCAACGCACCACATCCTGCGGCTTTCTTGCGGGAATTGCTGTCAAATCCACAGCAGCAGGCGGCCAGTGCCTACATGAACTTCCTGTGCCGGCCTGACGCCGAGGCGCTGCTGGCCGAAGACGACTTCCGGCGCCTGTGGCCCTTCTTTGGCCAGATGGGGGCCGTAGATCCCGGCAGCCCCGGCGGTGCCTGGCTCACCGAAGGCTTGCGTGAGCGTTACCGCGAGGTGTGGCGCGTCGGCCTGACCGGTGGCCTCAATTACTACCGGGCTTCACCCCTGAGGCCGCCCACCGGCCCGGACTCGCCCATCCACCGGGTGGTGTTCCAGCCTGAAGACGTGACCGTGAATGTACCCACCACGGTGCTGTGGGGTTTGGCCGACAAGGCCCTGCTACCCGGGCTGCTGGAGGGCCTGGGCCAGTGGGTGCCCCAACTCGAGTTGATCACCGTGCCCCACGCATCGCACTGGATCGTGCACGAGCAACCTCAGCGCGTGGCCGAGCTCATCGCGGGCCTGGCACGGGCATAAAAAAAGCCCCGCGATCGCTCGCGGGGCTTGGGTGCCGACGGGGGCGGGGACTTACATGTCCATGCCGCCCATGCCACCCATGCCGCCCATGCCACCGGGCATGCCGGCGGGGGCTTCGTCCTTCGGGGCCTCAGCGACCATGCACTCGGTCGTCAGCATCAGCGAAGCCACGGAGGCTGCGTTCTGCAGAGCGGTGCGGGTGACCTTGGTGGGGTCCAGAATGCCCATCTCGATCATGTCGCCGTAGGTGTCGTTGGCGGCGTTGAAGCCGTAGTTGCCCTTGCCGGCCAACACCGCGTTGACCACCACGCTCGGCTCGCCACCGGCGTTGTAGACGATCTCGCGCAGCGGGGCTTCAACGGCCTTGAGCACCAGCTTGATGCCGGCGTCCTGGTCGGCGTTGTCGCCCTTGATCGTGCCGGCGTTCTGGCGGGCACGCAGCAGGGCCACGCCGCCACCGGCGACGATGCCTTCCTCGACGGCTGCACGCGTGGCGTGCAGAGCGTCTTCCACGCGGGCCTTCTTTTCCTTCATTTCCACTTCGGTGGCGGCGCCCACCTTGATCACGGCCACACCGCCGGCCAGCTTGGCCACGCGCTCTTGCAGCTTCTCGCGGTCGTAGTCGCTGGTGGCTTCTTCGATCTGGATGCGGATCTGCTTGACGCGGGCTTCGATGTCGCCAGCGGCACCGGCGCCGTCGATGATCGTGGTGTTTTCCTTGCCCACTTCCACGCGCTTGGCTTGGCCCAGGTCGGCCAGCGTCACCTTCTCCAGCGTCAGGCCCACTTCTTCAGCGATGACCTTGCCGCCGGTCAGGATGGCGATGTCTTCCAGCATGGCCTTGCGACGGTCGCCGAAGCCCGGGGCCTTCACGGCCACAACCTTCAGGATGCCGCGGATGGTGTTGACCACCAGGGTCGCCAGGGCTTCGCCCTCGACTTCCTCAGCGATGATCAGCAGCGGACGCCCGGCCTTGGCCACCTGCTCCAGCGTGGGCAGCAGGTCGCGGATGTTGCTGATCTTCTTGTCGAACAGCAGCACGAAGGGGTTGTCCAGCAGGGCAGCCTGCTTCTCGGGGTTGTTGATGAAGTAGGGCGACAGGTAGCCGCGGTCGAACTGCATGCCTTCCACGACATCGAGCTCGTTGTCCAGGCTCTTGCCGTCTTCCACGGTGATCACGCCTTCCTTGCCCACCTTGTCCATCGCGTTGGCGATGATGTCGCCGATCGAGGCGTCGGAGTTGGCGGAAATGGCGCCCACCTGGGCGATTTCCTTGGAGGTGGTGGTGGCCTTGGAGGCCTTCTTCAGCTGGTCGACCAGGGCGTGCACGGCCTTGTCGATGCCACGCTTGAGGTCCATCGGGTTCATGCCGGCGGCCACGTACTTCATGCCTTCGCGCACGATGGCCTGGGCCAGCACGGTGGCGGTGGTGGTGCCGTCACCGGCGTTGTCGCTGGTCTTGGAAGCCACTTCCTTGACCATCTGGGCGCCCATGTTCTGGAGCTTGTCCTTGAGCTCGATTTCCTTGGCCACGGACACGCCGTCCTTGGTCACGGTGGGGGCGCCGAAGGAGCGCTCGAGCACCACGTTGCGGCCCTTGGGGCCCAGGGTGACCTTGACCGCGTTGGCCAGGACGTTCACGCCCTCGACCATGCGGGCGCGTGCATCACCACCGAAAATGACGTCTTTTGCTGCCATGTTGTGTTCTCCGTATCCTAAAAATCAATAAATTTGCGCAAGCGCCGATTACTTCTCGACAACAGCGAAGAGGTCTTCTTCGCGCATGACCAGGAGTTCGTCGCCATCGACCTTCACGGTCTGACCGCTGTACTTGCCGAACAGCACGCGGTCACCCACCTTGATGTTCAGGGTCACGAATTCGCCCTTGTCGTTGCGCTTGCCAGGGCCCACGGCCAGGACTTCACCCTGGTCAGGCTTCTCGGCAGCGTTGTCGGGGATCACGATGCCCGAGGCCGTCTTGGTTTCGTTTTCCAGGCGCTTGACGATCACGCGATCGTGCAGGGGACGCAGCTTCATACCATCTCCTTGTGAGAAAAAACTAAGTGCAACCGTTCGAAAGCCATCAGCCCGAACGGTCTGACGTCATGGGGAGCCACCTTCCGACTGGGCCGGAGCGGCTGTTAGCACTCAAAGCTTCCGAGTGCTACCAAACCATTATAGGGACGCCTTCGACCGCTTCAAGAGCGGGGCCCTTGCGGATCAGGGTTTTCCCCTGATCAGCTGCAGAGCGCGAACTCGAAGGTCACGTCCTCACCGGAAGGCTTGAGCCGGCCTTCGGTGTCTGCCTTCAGGAAGCGCACGGCCACCATCAGACGGTGGCCGGTGATTTCGGGCACCAGCTCCAGCCGGTCATCCAGGTTCAGCCGCAGCAGCTGGTAGGGCTTGCCCTGGGGCAGGCTTTGCTGGAACTGCCCACCGGGTGCGGCCGCGCGCACCGGTTGGCCCGATTCGCGCACCAGGCCCATGATCAGCCGCACACCTTGGGCGACGGCCTGCAGGCCGGCTGTCCAGCGCTGAAGGTCGGCGCGGCGCAGGGTGGCCGCGCGGTGCAGCCACGCGTGGTAGCCCGGCGCATCGAACTCGAAGGTGCCGCCGGGCACCGCCGAACGGCCACGAAGGCCCATCAGCCACTCGTTGGCCGCGACTTCGGCACCCAGCTTGCCGCTGAGCCGGTTCAAGCCCTCGAAGGCCTCGCTGAACTGCGCGATCAACTGCTCCAGCGGCTCGGGTGCCACGGCCGGGTTGTCGCGGTAGCTTTGCAGCACCAGGCGCTGGCGGTCGAGTTCGCGCATCAGATCGCCCTTGAGGTCGGAGCGGCTCAGCAGCTCCATCACCTCGAACAGGGTCATCAGGGCATGGTGGTGGTCCACCTCGCCGTCGCGCGCCACCAGCAGCTGCATCCGCGCGAACAGACGCTCCAGGCGCAGCATGGTGCGCGCGCCTTCGTTGAGGGGGTATTCGTAGAGGATCAAAGCCGGGGAAGGACTGCTGGTGCGCGGCCGTGCAGCGGCCTCACCGAAAACGATCGCCGCATTGTTTCACACGCACCGCCAATGCGCCCACAGCGCCTGCACCGCACCCTGCAGTTCGGCCAGGCTCACGCCTTCGTTGAAGACCACGGCATCGGCCACGGCGCGTCGCGCAGCGCGCGTGGCCTGGCTGGCCATGATGCGCTGCACCTCGGCGGCCTGCAGGCCCGAGCGCGCCACCACCCGCGCCACCTGCGTGGTCTCCAGGCAATCCACCACCACGATCCGGTCGACCCTTGCGCGCCAAGCGGGGGACTCGGCCAGCAGGGGAATGTCGAACACCACGCTGCGCCCGCCGGCAGCCTGCATCAGCACCTGGCGCCGCTCAGCGATCAGCGGGTGCAGGATGGCCTCCAGGCGCTGACGTTGATGGGCGTCCTCGAACACCCGCGCGCGCATCGCAGCGCGGTCGAGTGAACCATCGACGGCCACCACGCCCGCGCCGAATTCAGCCGCAATGGCCGGCATCGCCGCCCCGCCCGCAGCCGTGAGTTCGCGCGACACCGCATCGGCATCAAAGCGCAGCGCCCCGCAGGCCTCGAAGAAGCCGGCCACTGTGCTCTTGCCTGAACCGATCCCGCCCGTCAGCCCAATCCGCATCACAGCCCCACCCAGTTCAGCAGAGGCCCGTGCCCCCACATTGCCACCACCCATCCGGCGCCGGCCAGGAAGGGCCCGAAGGGCACGAATCGGCCTTCGCGCAGGCGGCCGCGCGCCTTCATGCCCAGGCCCACCGCAGCACCCGAGAGCGAAGCGAGGAACAGCACCGGCAGCAGCGCCATCGGCCCCAGCCACGCCCCCAGCGCGGCCAGCAGCTTCAGATCGCCACCGCCCATGGCTTCCTTGCCCGTGACCCGTTCGAAGGCCCACACCACGCACCACAAGCCACCGTAGCCCAGCACCGCCCCCCACAGCGCGTCCGACAGCGGCAGCGTCCAGCCCAAAGCCGCGGCGGCCAGGCCGCACCACAGCAGGGGCAGGGTCATCTCATCGGGCAGCAAGGTGGTGTCCCAATCCACCAGCGACATCGCCAGCAGCACCGCCGCCCACGCGCCCCACAACAGCGCCTGCGGCCCGAAGCCCAGGCGCCAGCCCATGGCCACGAACAACACCGCCGTGGCCAGTTCCACCACGGGATAGCGCCATCCGATGGCCGTGCCGCAGGCCGAGCACCGGCCCCGCAGCCGCAGCCAGCCGAGCACCGGCAGGTTCTCGTGCCACTTCAGCACATGGCCGCAGGCCGGGCAGTGCGAACGCGGCTGGCTCAGGCTCAGTTCCGGCTGCGTCTCAAGTCGATCTTGAAGGTGCTTGGCCAAGTCCAGCCGGCGCTGTCTCCACTCCTCAGGCTCAGGTGATGAGCCCGTGGCATCTGCCAGGCCATCACCGTTTTGCAGCTGCCAGCTGGCGTCCCACCACCAACGCCGCGCCATCATCAGCGGCAGCCGGCGCACCCACACATTGACGAAGCTGCCCGCGCACAGCCCGATCAGCGCCAGGCCCCAGGGGCTCCACAGCGGCCACAGGTCCAGGCCCAGGTTCATGGGGCGGCCTCCACGCTAGGCCACCGATCCGATCTGGAAGATCGGCAGGTACAGGGCCACCACGATGCCGCCAATCAGCCCGCCCAGAATCACGATCAGCACGGGCTCAAGAAGACTGGACAGGCCCTTGAGCCCTTGGTCCACCTCGGCCTCGAAGAAATCCGCCGTCTTGCCCATCATCTGCTCCAGCGAGCCCGACTCCTCGCCGATGGAGGCCATCTGCAGTAGCAGGGGCGGGAACACACCGGCGCGGTCCATGGCCGGCGTCATTCGCTGGCCGTTTGTCACCGCCTGCTGAACCTGACGCGTGGCCTGACTGAACACGCGGTTGCCGGCCACGCCGGCCACGCTGCCCAGTGCCTCCACCAAGGTGATGCCCGCCCCGACCAGGGTGGCCAGGGTACGCGCCCAGCGCGCCACCAAGGACTTGCCCACCAGATCACCCACCAAGGGCAGGGCCAGCAGGGCGGCGTCCATTCGGTATTGCAGGCGGTCAGAGCCCCGCACCAGGGCCCGCAGCGCGCACGCGCCCAAGCCCAGGGTGGCCAAGGCCCAGGCCCACCACGCCACCACGGCGTCCGATGCCCACACCACCATCCGCGTGGCCAGGGGCAGTTCTGCGCCGAAGGAGGCGAACACCTGCTCGAAGGTGGGCACCACCACCGCCATCATCACCGCCACCACGGCCAGCGCCACCGCCATCACCGCGGCGGGGTACAGCATGGCCGCGCGGATCTGCTGGCGCAAGGCCAAGTCCTTCTCCTCCTGCAGGGCTAGGCGTTCGAGTGTGTGCTCAAGCGTGCCTGAGGTTTCGCCCACCGCCACCATGCGGCAGTACAGGGCTGGGAAGCAGGCTGGGTGTTGGGCCATGGCACGCGACAGCGGCTGACCGGTGGCCACCGCGTGGCGTACCTCGCGCAGGATTCGCTGCAGAACCGGGTCACGCAGGCCACCGCCAATGAGGTCCAGCGCCTGCAACAAGGGCAGGCCCGCGCGGGTCATCGTGGCCAGTTGGCGTGTGAACACCACCAGGGCTGGCCGGCGCACGCGGCGCTGACCCGCCCACCATCGCCGCTGCACGCGCGTGACCACCACGCCCTGCCGACGCAACTGCGCCTGCACGATGGCGGCGCCGGCGGCCTTCAGTTCGCCGCGAAGGGGCAGACCTTGGCGGTCCTTGCCCTCCCAGGCGAAGAGGTGTTCCTTGAACGGTGTTGTGCGGGTGTTGGACATGGGGCGTGCGACAAAGGACGGCGCAGGGCTGTTGCCCACCGGTTCAGCATATCGGAATGCCCGCCATCCGGCCCGCCTGTACCCCCGCCTGGGCGAGCATCTCGCCCCCCTTTTCCCTCAACACGGTGTACTCCACCACCCGCGCATCTGCGATCTCATCCGTGCCCGGTTTCACACTCGGTGCCGCCGCCTTCGCCGGCATGGCCGGGTGCATCATCAGCACATCGCCTTCCTGGGCGCGCGCCAACCAAGCGCGCAGGCGCTGCGCATAGCCGGCCGTGTCGGCGTCGAAGCCATACACGCCCCACAAGGCGCCATTCAGCCGAAAGCCCGCCGCGCGCGCCTGCTGGGCCAAGGGTGCGGCTCCCAGGGCCTCGATCACCCGTTGCTTGAAATCCACCCCTGCGCCATCGCGGCCTGCGCGGGTGTGGCGCAGCCAGGGCAGGGTGCCCGTGGCCGCACCTGGCCGATCATGCGAAGTGCCACCGTAGCGCCGCTGCAGTTCGCTCAACAGCACCTGCCGCACCTGGGGCAACTGGTGCACATGCTGGTGCCCGTCCACGAAGTCAGGTGCCGCGCCCCAGGCGTCTTCGAAGGCATCGAGTTGCGTGCACACCGCGCGCTGCAGGGCCTGCGGGTTGATCGCGTGCACGCAGGCCAGGCCGATCACACGTGCCAAGGGCATCGACCACGCGCCCGCAAAGGGCTCCGTCAGGTTGAAGTGCAGGCCCACATCCAGCCGATGGCGGCGCTCGCCCTTGAGCAGGCCGGCACCCTCGCGCCAAGCGGGCCCTTGGCTCATGCACCCCGTGGCGCTTACCACGCCGGCGTCGGCCAGTTCGGCCACGGCCTCGTTCACTTCGGGCTTCAGGCCGAAGTCGTCCACGCACAGGATCACGCGCTTCACCTCAGCTTCTCCGCGTCTGCGGCTGGCCGTGCCCACCACAGTTGCCGCTCGTGGTGCAGGCCCAGGTCTTCGATCAGGCGGGCGCCTTGGCGTGCCGCCGCCAACGACAGCGGGTCGTCCAATTTCACCGCCAGGCAGGTGCCGCCCGATGGCCAGCGCTCGCTTGCCTCGGCCAGGTCGTCTACCCGCAGGGTGCGCCCCTGCGTGTAGAAGTGCGCCGAGAACGACCGGCGCCCCAGCAGGATCAGCCGGGGCGGGGCATCGGCCGCGTCCTTGGCGCTGGGTTGCGCATGCCGCGCCCAAGCGGCATCACAGGCCGCCACCAGCCCCTTGGCCGACGAGCGCTCCAAGCGACCGTTCGCCTGCGTGACCGCCACCAGCCCGGCAAACGCCAGCACGCCCAGTGCCACACCCGCTGTGGCCCAACGCAGGCCCTCTTCGGGCTGGCGGCCCATCCAGCGTGCGGCCCACCAGGCCAGGCCCGGCATGGCCGGCAGCACATAGGTCCAAATGATGTTGCTCGAAGCCGTGAAGAACAGCAGCGGCACCAAGGCCCACAGCAGCACGAAGCGCGCGGTCTCCCGGTCGGTCAACCCCCATGGGCCGCTGGCTGCGGGCATGCTGTTGCGACCGGCCACTGGCTGCGGGCCTTGCCGCCAACGCCACAGTGCCAACATCGGCAGCACCAGGGGCCATGGCATGCAGGCGCCCAAGGCGAACACCCAGATCATGCCCTTGGGTTCGTGGTGGGCCTTGCCGTACAGATCGCCCGCCCAGCCCGGTGTGGCAAAGCGGTGGTAATGCTCGCCCACGAAGAAATACTCGAAGAAGCCCGGCGTCTTCATCTCGGCGGCCACGAACCACGGCACGGTCAGGGCCAACATCAGCGCCAGTCCACGCACCCAGGGCAGCGCTTCCCACAGGGCCCGCCAACGCCCGCACCAGGCAGCCCACAACAACAGCGGCGTGCCCACCAGCACCAGGGCCAGGGGCCCCTTGGCCAGAATGCCCAAGGCCCCGCCGAGGAAAGCCAACCAGCCCTGACGGCGTCGCTGCTGCGGGTCGTCGCTGCTCAGGGCCAGCCAGGCACCGGCCGTGGCCATCGTGGTGCCCAGCACCAGGGCCGCATCGGTCATCACCGCGCCGCTGCTCAGGAAGAACAGCAAGCCCGTGCCCAGCACGCCGGCGGCGATGGCGCCTTCGTGGGCGGCGCGCGCACGGGCCACGTTCCACAGGCAGGCCGCCGTGGCCAAGCCGGCCAGAAAGTGCGGCAGCCGGGCCGCGAACTCGTTCACGCCCAGGCCCTTGAGGCCCAACGCGGTCATCCAGAACGACAGCGGCGGCTTACCCCAAAAGGGTACACCGTACTGGTGCCACGGCGTGATCCAGTCGCCCAGTTCGGCCATCTTGCGGCCGATCTCGCCGTAGCGGCCCTCGGCGGGGTCGGTCAGCGGCATCCAGGCCAGCATGAACAGGCGCAGCAGCACGGCCGCGCCGATGGCCAGCCACAGCGCCTTGGCCGCTCGCGTCATGGGCCGTCCTGCGGGGGCGTTTGAAACTGCCGTGCCGGCCAGTAGTCCTGCACGATGAACAGCGGCCGCTGCTTGGATTCCAGCCAAAGTCGGCCCAGGTATTCACCCAGCAGGCCGATGGCCATCAGCTGCATGCCGCCCAGCATCAGGATCACCACGATCAGCGTCGGAAAGCCCGGCACCGGGTCGCCCAGCACCAGCGCGCGCACCAGGTAGAACAGGCCCAGGCCTACTGCGAACAGCGCGGTCAGCAAACCAATCTTGGTGGCGAACTTCAGTGGCTGGATCGAAAACGCCGTGATGCCTTCGATGGCAAAGCGCGTCAACTGGCGCGGGCTCCACTTGGTGGCGCCGGCGGCGCGTTCGGCCACGTCGTACTCCAGTGTCACCTGCGGGAAGCCGATCCATGCGAACAGCCCCTTCATGAACCGGTTGCGCTCGGGCAGGCGGTTCAGGGCGTCTACCGCGCGGCGGCTCAACAGGCGGAAGTCGCCGATGTCGGCCGGAATGGGCGTGTCGCTCAGCCGGTTGATCAGGCCATAGAACGCGCCGGCGGCGCGGCGCTTGGCCCAGGTTTCGTCGCGGCGGCTGCGCCGCTTCATGTTCACGATGTCGGCCCCTGCACGCCAAGCGGCCACCATCTCGGGAATGTGTTCCGGTGGGTGCTGCAGGTCGGCGTCCAGGATCACCACTGCCTGGCCGCGCGCGGCCATCAGCCCCGCGCTCATGGCCTGCTCCTTCCCGAAATTGCGCGAGAAGCGGATCAGGCTGATGTTCGGGTCTTGTGCCGCAAGGCCCTGCAGCACCGAGGCCGAGTTGTCGGTACTGCCATCGTCGATGAACAGCAGCTCCACCGGGCCGTCCAGGCCCGCCGTGGCCGCCTTCAGGCGCGCGTGCAGCACCGGCAATACCTCTTGCTCGTTGAGCAGCGGCACCACCACGGTCAACAGGCAGGCGTGCGCCGCCGGCCGCGTTGGCCCGCCCGTGGCCGCCGGGGTCAAGAGAAGGTCCACCATCGGTTGAGATGGTACGTCAGCAGCATCACCAGCACCGTGGCGATCGCTTGCGCCACCAGGTAGTGCAGCCCCCACGCGCCGTGGCCCCAAGCCACGATCAGGCCGTTGAGCCCTGCACCGACCAGGGCCACTGCGGCGAATCGCCACATGGCGCGGCCGTGGGGGGCCGGTGTGGCGCGAAAGGTGAAGGCCCGGTTACCCCAGTAGGCCACCACCGCGCCTAGGCAGGCTCCGCAGGCGGCCGCAGGCCCTGGATTCAACCAAGCCGACTCCACCAGCACGGCCAGCAAGACGTAGTGGGCCGCAGTGGCCAATGCGCCAACGGCGGCGTAGGTGGGCAGGCTCACGGGTGAGTCAGCGGTTGCCGGGGGCCATGGGCCGGCCCTGTGGAAACCCTCAGTAGGAAAGTCGGCACTATCCTACAAGCCCGGGCGCACAACACCGCCAAGTGCTTGGTTTGATGATGGATTTTGGTCGGGGTGAGAGGATTCG
>Ga0082207_1000564_pt1 | contig 20754 bp, 19 predicted proteins | sample LakMenEpi10Aug09_FD_71540 | JGI IMG/M metagenome (GOLD analysis project Ga0082207, IMG submission 71540)
CATTGCGCGAACTCAGCGCGAGGCCATCGGCGTCGCGCACCGTTGGCACACGACGGATGCTCACCGGTAGCGAAGAGGTGCGTCGCGCACTCATCCACTCCACGACGCGCAGCTGCTGCGCATCCTTTTCGCCGAAGTAGGCTCGGTCGGGCGTCACGAGATCAAAGAGTCGTGAGACCACGGTAGCGACGCCAGCAAAGTGCCCCGGCCGCGCCGCCCCTTCGAGTCGCAGTGCGAGCGGACCTGGGTCAACGGGTGGCACCACCTCATCAGGCGGATAGATCTCTGCATCGCTCGGATGGAAGAGCACGTCGGCGCCATGTCTCTCAGCGAGGGCGGCATCTGCGTCAATGGTGCGCGGATAGGCGGCGAGATCTGCTGGCGCGGAGAACTGCGTTGGATTCACGTAGATCGAAACGACGACCGTAGCGCACTCTGCACGCGCTGCGCGGATCAGCGCGGCGTGACCGGCGTGGAGCGCCCCCATCGTGGGAATGAAGCCGATCGGTCGTGGTGCTGCACTGAGTGCAGCGGCGAGCTCGGCGCGGCTCTGGATGCGCTGCATCACTCCATCAGCGCGAGTGCGGCGCGAAGCTCATCACTCGCGGGGATGCTCTGCGCGCTCGTTGGAAAGGCTCCTGTCGCAACATCGGCACGCCACTTCGTCAGTCCAGCCAGTGCCTGATCGCGTAGCGTGGCGTATTCACCAGCGTGGCGTGGCGGTGGGCCTGAAAGGATTCCGAGCAGATCAGGGACCACCTGCACCTGGCCAGAGCAGCCCGCTCCAGCGCCGATGCCGATCGTCGGGATGGTGAGCCGCTGCGTGATGAGTGCGGCGAGTTCGGCGGGTACCAGTTCAATGACGATCGCCGCGGCGCCAGCCGCCTGCAGCGCGAGCGCATCGGCGAGAAGCTGTTCCGCTGCGGCGGGCTCCTTCCCCTGGGCGCGTGCGCGATCTAGCTGCAGTGCCGACTGCGGAGTGAAACCGATATGCCCAATGACGGGGACGCCGCTCTCCACGAGTGCTCGCACGATCGGCGCCATCTCTGCACCCCCCTCCAGCTTCACGGCGCCCGCGCCAGCGTCACGCAAGAAGGCACTCGCGTTCGTTGCTGCGGTCGTGACGTCGACGTAGGAGAGGAAGGGCATGTCGGCAATCACCAACGACGTACGACTTGAACGAACAACCGCCGCAACGTGGTGGAGCATCTCGCTCATCCCAACGCGCACGGTGCTCTCATGGCCGAGTGCAACCTGCGCGAGTGAGTCGCCCACGAGGATTGCGGGGATCTCCGCTGCCTCAGCGAGCTCAGCGGTCGCCCGATCGTAGGCGGTCAACACCGCGAATCGCTGGCCCGCGTCTCGGAACCCTTGCAGTGTCGCGACGCTGCTACGCCGCACCGCACCCTGCGCGTTCATCCGCGCGTTGTCTTACTCAGGAGTCGCACCGCCTGATCAAGGATTCCGTCGGCAACCACACGCTTTGGTGCTGGGCCAATTCGCTGCGTGCTCCCATCCACGTGCAGGATCTCGACCGCGTTCTCCGCGCTCTCAAAACCGATCCCTGGCGCACTCACATCATTCGCAACGATGCAATCAAGGTCCTTCGCGGTGAGCTTCTCTGCCGCGCGCTTCGTTGCGCCGCTCTCTGCGGAGAAGCCGATCAGTTTGGTTGCTCGTTTCGCACGTGGCCCGAGCGCGGCGGCGATCGCAGCAAGGAGGTCAGGGGTCGGTTCAAGGTGAAGGGTGAGCGCACCATCGCGACGCAGCTTCTCCTTGCTCGGCCCACCAGCCATCCGGAAGTCAGAGACAGCTGCGGCGGCAATGAAGAGATCCGCGGGGGTCGCCGCTGCGCCGGCAGGCGGCGGCAGGAGTGTGCGCTCAAGTGCAGACTGCAAGTCGGCAACGGTGGCGACGCGGACGATCTCCACCCCTTCAGGGAGCGGGATGGCAACGCGCGCAGCGATCAGCACCACATCAGCACCGCGATCGCGGGCCGCTTCGGCGAGAGCGACCCCCTGCCGTCCTGACGAGCGATTCGCCAGGATGCGCACCGCATCGATCGGCTCCTCTGTGCCGCCCGCGGTGATGACGACTCGTCGGCCAGAGAGATCGCCTGAAGGGACGAGTGGTGGCCGCCGCGCCTCGTTCGGCTCGCGGATCGGCGTGCTCCCAATTGCCGCCACGAGCGCCTCAACGAGCGTGGCAGGTTCAGGGAGTCGACCGACGCCGCTACTCCCTGATGCAAGCGCGCCGCTCTCTGGTGACACGACCGTGTAGCCGAAGTCGTTGGTGAGTCGCGCCACGTTCGTGGCGGTTGCCGGATGTGCCCACATCTCACCATCCATTGCGGGGGCAACAACAACGGGTGCGGTGGTGGCGAGGCAGGTGGCGGTCACCACATCCCCGGCGAGTCCGCCGGCCATGGCGCCGAGCCACTGCGCCGTTGCGGGTGCGACGAGGATTGCATCGGCGCTATCGGCGGCAACGATGTGACCGATGCGACCATCCGGGAGCAGGTCAAGGAGATCGGCATCAACGGCGTGTCCGGTCAGCGTGCGCAGCGTGAGCGGTGAGACGAATCGTGTTGCGGCTGGCGTGAGCAGTGCCTGCACGTCTGCGCCTGCAGCACGCAGCGCGCGAACAATCTCTGGAGCCTTGAATGCGGCGATCGATCCAGTGATGCCGAGTACGATCAGTCGCCCGCTCAGTGGTCCGTTCGCGCCAGTTGGCCCGCCGCTCATGTGCGGACGCTCCGCGGGAGGGCGAGGAGTGCGCGCACCACAAGATCTGGGTCACGGAGATCGGCGCGAATGCCTGCGCTCCAGCCCGCAGTTGCCGCACCGCCCGTGAGGCTGATTGCTGGCGCTGGCGACCCTGGGTCGCGTCGCTCCATTTCGGCGACGCTCTCTTCAATCAGTGCCGTGAGACCGCCACGCGCGCTGCGCAAGATCCCAGCGGCGAGTGCGCTCTCCGTTGATGCGCCGATCGGCCCTGGAATCTCTGGACTCTCGTCATAGAGGGTGACTTCGGGAAGCGCAGCGGTTCCACTCGCGAGTGCACGCGCGGCGAGAAGTGGTGATGCGGCGATTGCGCCACCGAGAAGCTCACCTGCTCGGCTGACGCACGTTAGTGTGAGCGCCGTACCGAGCGTCACCGCAATCGCACCGCGCTGGTTCGGCACACCGTGTTGCGCATACGTGAACCAGGCGGCGAGGGCGCGATCGACGCCGATGCGATCAGGCTCCTCAAGGCGGGAGACGAGCGGGAGATCCCCACTTCGAAGCACGTCAACTGCGATCGTTCGCGCCGCGGCAACGTCGCGGAGTGCCGCGGTGCCGTCGGGGACGACGCTCCCAACGACGAGTTCGGTGGCGGCACCCCCTTCGCTCGCAGCGAGGTCGAGGAGCGCCTCAGCAACGGCGCGCCAGGCGCCAGCATCACGGGGGTTCGCAGGGGTGGCGACGCGCAGGGAGACGAGGGCGCCTTCGCGGAGGTAGCCGACCTTCGCGGCGCTGTTCCCTAGATCAATGGCGTAGCGCACGAGCCGATGATAGGCGGGGCGGGGGATCGGCGGGCGCGTGCTCGCGGCACGAAGGCGGCTGCGCTAGGCTCTCCCTCTCATGGATCATGACCACGACGAGCAGGCACCCGGCCTCTTTGTGAATCGAGGACTTGCGATCCTGCGCGCGGATAAGGCGAACGTCCTCCGCCCGCTGCTTCGGCAGACCGTGGCCTATGAGCACCGCGTCGGGGGGGAGCTCATCGCGCGAGGGATGGGCTGGGTTGAAGAGGTCCTTGGTGACGACCCAGAGATCTCTTCCATCTTCACGCCGCTCACCATCACGATCAATGTGGACGCATTTCAGAGCGTCGAGTTTGACCTCTCTGAGCCTGGCCACCTTCGGTACACGTTGCGTAGCAACGACGCCGTCGTGGAGATTGAGTACCGCGCCGGTGCGACCATCCCGCGAAGTGAACCGGTGCGAACCTGGCTTGAGTACCGGGGCGAAGAGTACGTGCAGATTGAACTTCCAACGCAGGCGTGGCCGAGTGCCGACGCCGCCTCCGACGTTTCGGAGCCTGGGCGTAGCGACTCCTGAAACACCGCGCCATTCGCTCCCGCGCGCTTCGCGGGGGCTCCCTCAAATCGTCGGTCTTCATCCATACGCCAGCGGCACGAAGTGTTGCGATTGCCATTGCGATCGGTGCAGGCTCACGACACGAGCGCCCGTCGGAGCGCGGAGCGGCACACCTTCTTGAGCATCTCTGCTTTCGCGGAATTCCTGGCGCAGAAAACTCCGCCGCTCTCGCCCACGCCATGGAGTCGCTTGGGGCAACGTCAAATGCGGGGACTGATCGAGAGAGCACGATCTACTGGATCCATGTTCCTCAAGCCGTTGCGGTGGAAGCGGCACGGCTGATCGGCGCGGTGGCGCTTGCACCACTCCTGCACCCAGAGCACATGCTCATTGAGCGTCAGATCGTGATTGAAGAGATTCGCTCATACGACGATGATCCGAGCGAACAGGCGGGGACGGCGTTGGATCGTGCTCTCTTTGGCGTGCATGCACTTGGACGAGAGATCGCAGGACGACCTACTGAGGTCCGTGCACTTCGGCATGAAGCGGTCACTCGCTTTCATGCGCGCACCTACACGCCCGCGGCAACCACCCTCGCGATCGCGGGTGACCTCACCCTCGCTGACGCGCAGGCGGTCGCTCGAGCCGTGCGCGCATCACTCGGAGCGCAAGCCACCCCGCCGCGTAAGGTAAGCGGCCGCACCGCGTTGACGCGTATCCCCGCGCGCGGCGAGGGGATCGTTGCCAAGATCCGAGATGGTGAGCAGGCACAGTTCGCCCTTGGCCTCCCCGCGCTGCGGCGAGAGGATCCAGATGCACCAGCACTTGAGCTCCTCTCCACGATCCTTGGCGACGGTTCTGCGAGTCGACTCTTCCTTGAACTTCGCGAAGAGCGTGGCCTGGTTTACGACATCAGTGCGAGCAGCGTTGAGTACGCAGATGCGGGTGCCTTCATCGTTTCTGGCGGCGCCGACCCATCAAAGGTGATCCCAGCGCTGCAGTTGGTGACGGCGGCACTTCGTCGCCTCGCGCGCGAAGTTCCTAGCGAGGGAGAGATTGAGCGCGCACGCGCCTATCTTGCGGGGCGACTTGAGCGTGCAGCGGACGATCCGCGAGGGCTCGCGGAGTGGCACGCGAGCCAGCGTCTCCTCCGTCGATCACCACAAGAGCTCCCAGATCTCCTCGCGGAGATCATGCGCGTGCGCCCCGCCGATCTTCTCCGCGTCGCACGCCGCCTCGTCAAGGTTGGCGGCTTCCGGGTTGGCCTCTCCGCGCCTCGAACGACGGTCGCGGCACTCCGACGCGCGGCGGCGCGAGGCGACCTTGACCCATCACTACTTCAGCCCCGAACGCGGTGATCGGCTAGGCTCTCACCATGAAGTCAGAGCGCACCCTCGTCCTCGTCAAGCCAGATGGCGTCCAGCGACTCCTTGCTGGTCGCGTCATCTCGCGCTTTGAGGATCGCGGTCTGAAGATCGTTGCGATGAAGTTGATGCCTGTGAGCAGGAAGCTCGCCGAGACGCACTATGCGGTGCACGCGGCCCGACCATTCTTCGCCGGGCTTGTTGACTTCATCACATCGGGGCCAGTCGTTGCCCTCGTCCTCGAGGGGCCGAACGCCATCACCGTTGTGCGCTCAATGGTTGGCGCGACGAAGCCGCATGAAGCGGCACCAGGGACGATCCGCGGCGACTTCGGCCTTGAAACGGCGAAGAACTTGATTCACGCATCCGATGCACCGGAGACTGCCGCGGCAGAGATCGCCCTCTGGTTCACGCCGGGTGAACTGGTGGAATACACACGTGGCGTTGACGACTGGGTGCTCTCCGACGAGGAGTAGTTGCTAGGGGAGATCTCCTGGCACCACCGTCGCCTCGGGCGCCGGACGCAGCAGCTCAGAGGCGGCAGATTCAACATTAATGAGGCCTGCGGCGGCACCCGCAATCAAGATCGTCCCAGCGAGCATTGCAATGGTGACGGGGTGAGTCACCCTACGGACCTCTGTTCGCTCCACATCGCGACTCTTCTGTGAGAGTCCAACAAGTAGGACTCGAAGCACTGCTGCGACCAGGGCGACAGCACCGGCAACCGCAACGACGATGGTGATCACACTCCCGCTCGCGCCAATCACGTCGGCACGCGCTGACCAGAGTGCACTCCCCGGCACCGCAATCACCGCAACGATCACTCCGACCAAGACGAGTCCGATCGCACTCGTGTGCCGAGCCCACCCGGTCAGGTCCTGGAGCGAGACGAGGTCGTAGCGGCGCCGAATGGCGGCGCGCCAGATCCCAAAGAGTGAGATGACGAGCGTTGCGGGGATCACGAGCTCATGCGGCGCAAGGGTGGAGGGTCTCGCGATCACCGCGGCGAGTCCGAGCGCGAGCCAGCCACTGCTGCCAACAGCGAAGAAGCCGAGCACCTCTCCAACGTCGTCATGGAGGAGCGCGGAGATGCCACCGAAGAGCATGGTGAACGCGCCAGTTACGACCAGGATCGGAAGAACCGCACCGCCGATCGGATCACTCACCGCCGAGATCAGGAGTGAGAGTTCGCTGAAGATGATGAGGGTGATCGCTGCGGGGATCCATACGCCCACCATGAGCGACCCAACAATTGGCAGCGAGTCGAAGATGCGTACCAAGCGGTGATGAAAGGGGAATGCGCCAATTGAGGCGAGGACGATGAGGGAGAGGGAGAGGGCAACGCCAGCGGTGAGCGACGCCGTGGTCGCGTAGGCGGGGTCGGTCGCTGAGAGTGGGATCGCAGAGCGCAAGAGCTCAGCCACCACAGTTAGCGTGATCAGCACGCCTGCGCTGCGAAGGTCTCGGAAGACGGCACGGGCCCGTTCGGCATCCTCTTTCCCGCCCGCCGCGAGCGCAGCAAGTGACGTCCCGCCGATGAGCAAGAGCGCGATCGGCGCAATGCCGATCGGGATTGCGAGCGCAAGGTCAATGACGGCAAGTCCGAAGAGGGCAACCTGCCCCATTGCGCCTGCGCGCCGGCCCTCACCAACGGCAACGATGATCGCGAAGATGGGTCCGCCGAGGGCGACGAGGAGTCGCCCCGGTTGTGAGGGGTTGATTGACAGCTCTCCGATCAAGAGCGTTGATGCCACGCCAGCGCCAGCAACAAACGCTGCACCGCCGCTGAGCAGCAGGAGTGCCACGACGAGATAGCGTGCTCGCGTTGCCGCCTGACGCGGGGCACCGAATCTTTCTGCGCTGATAATCGGGACCGCAACAAGACTGATCAGCGCAAGGGCGAGTGGCGCGAGCGCGCGGAGGGCGCTGAGGAGGAGGAGGCCTTGTGTGTCGCTCACGCCTCTTCTGCCTTCGTCAGTTGGCCTGCGACCGCGGTCCCCGTCAGCAGCAGCGCAGCGAAGCCTCCGGCGATGACCAGCGAGCTAAGCGCGTCGAGCGGCCCAAGGATTGCTGCGCGGAGCAGGAGTGCGCCGGAGAGCGTCACCACCGCGGCTCGCGCCGTCGCCTCAACATATCGACTGGTGAGAAGTGGTGGAAGTCCAATCAGAAGCATCGCAACGCCAGCGCTCCGGAGGAGCGTCGAGCTCCCCTCAATGGGTAGCGCGAGCGGGATTGCGCCAAGCAGGAGGCCAGCGGCGGCCGTTGCCACGACTACGGGATGTTCGCTCAGCGTGGAGGCGATGCGCCGCGGTGCAAGGTCGTGGATGAGCGCCTGTGGCGTCAAGAGGCCAGGTGGGAGCGCAACGAGGATTGCGCCATAGATGGCGGCGAGTCGCAACACCAGGGTGAGTGGGACTTCGTCGGTCGGATGGAACTCAAGGAGCGCAACCGCAGTGGCGGCAATGATCAGCGCAATCCACGCACCGCGCCGTGCACTCGTGACGGCGAGTGCGGCGCCGAGCGTTGCAATGATAGTGAGGGGGAGCTCGAGACTAAATCCGTTCACGGCAGAGTTGGATACGACGGCGGCACGATGATGCTCATCCGGTCAATGGGGAAGTAGCGCACGAATGCTCGCCCGATCACACTTGACGTTGGGATCGAGCCGTAGGCTCGAGAGTCTGAAGAGTTTGATCGGTGGTCGCCGAAGACGAGGAGCTCTTCGGCCCCGAGCGTCCACGTTGCCGCCTCCTCAACGCCACTCCCACTGTTCCAATAGACATACGGCTCGTCAACCCGCGTCCCATTGACCGTGAGCCCCTCAGGTCCGATCGCAATCGTCTCCCCGGGGAGGCCGACCACGCGCTTGATGTACGGGGTCCCATCGCTACTGGATGGCCAACTCTCTGGCGGACGGAAGATCACCACATCACCGCGGCTGAAGCCCGTGAATCGAGGGGTCAGTTTGTCCACCATCACGTACTCGCCAGGCTGGAGTGAGTTCTGCATGGAGGTCTGCTCCACGCGGAAGGGCTGGGTGACAAGGGCTTGGAGGAGGTAGAAGGCGATCACGGTGAGCGCAACGGTTTGACCGATCTCAATCAGGAGGTGGCGCTTCCGCATGCGGGGAGTATAGGGGTGGGCATGCGTGGATCGCCTCCACGGTTGACCCCCCTCGGGAGTGCGCCCTACCATCGCGCTACTGGGTGCCCATCCCAGTCGGGTCGCAGATGTGGCCCGTAGCCCGACAGACGCCCGACCCGAAGCGCGGTGCACGCACCGCGGCCACGCGACGGATCTGGACGCATCGGAGGAGTGTTCAAACAATGGAAATAACTACGACGCTGCTGCAGAGTTTAATTCTCCCAGCAGGTATCGTCGCCGTCCTCTTTGCCATTTGGCTCGCGAACGACGTCCTTGGACGTGATCGCGGGACCAAGGCAATGCAAGAGGTCGCCGGCACAATCTTTGAAGGGGCGGTCGCCTTCATGCGACGCCAGTACTTCACGATCGCTGCGCTTGCGGTGGTCGGCTCAGTTGCGATCGGCGCGCTGATCTCGGTCTTTGAGACCGCGGAAGTTGCCGAGACGAGCATCTACGGGGTAGAGCTCGGCATTCGCACCGGTCTCAGCTTCCTCTTCGGCGCGATCTGCTCGATGGCCTCCGGGATCATCGGCATGTACATCAGCGTCAAGGCGAACCTGCGCACCACCGCCGCCGCGCGTGACGGCGTGGTGAAGGCGGTCCAGGTTGCAATGCGCGGTGGAGCCGTCTCCGGCTTTCTCGTGGTTGCACTTTCACTACTCGGCGTCTACGGCGTCTTCGTCGCCTTCGGTGGCTTGACGAATCCTGCCGAGGCTCCCTTCCTTATTGTTGGCTACGGCTTCGGCGCCTCGTTCGTTGCGCTCTTCGCGCAGCTGGGCGGTGGTATCTACACCAAGGCGGCAGACGTTGGATCTGACCTTGTGGGCAAGGTTGAGAAGGGCATCCCAGAGGATGACCCCCGCAATGCGGGCGTGATCGCCGACCTCGTTGGCGACAACGTGGGCGACTGCGCTGGTCGCGGCGCTGACCTCTTTGAATCAACGGCGGCTGAGAACATCGGCGCGATGATCTTGGGCGTTGGCGCGTTCACGATTGCAACCACGGCTGGCTGGGCAAACCCAGAGGCCTGGATCTTCTTCCCACTCGTTGTCCGCGCCTTCGGGCTTGTGGGCACGATCGTGGCGATGTTCTTCGTCACTGGTCGCGAGGATGAGGATCCAATGAACATGCTCAACCGCGGCTACTGGGTCACCACGGCCCTTTCAGCCGTTGGAATGGCAATCACCTGTGCGGTGATGTTGCAGACAGGCGGCACTGACGCCTGGCTCTACTTCTTCGGCGCTGGTGTTGTTGGCCTCGCAACGAGCGTTGCGTTCGTCTACATCACCCAGTTCTATACGGCGGGCTCGTACCGCCCAGTTCGTGAGCTCGCAGAGGCGAGCCGCACGGGCGCCGCAACGAACATCATCTCTGGTACAGCGGTGGGCTTTGAGACCACGCTGGTGACCGCGGTCTCCATCTCGATTGCGATCTTCACATCGCACTGGTTCGGCGAGCAGGCCGCAATTGCGGCGGGCTTGGTCGGCGAGGACGTTGAAAAGTTCGGAATCTTCGGAACCGCAGTGGCCACCATGGGCATGCTCATGACCACGGCGTACATCCTTGCCATGGACACCTTCGGCCCAATCACGGACAACGCCGGCGGCATCGCCGAGTTCAGCCGTGCACCGAAGTCGGTCCGTCACATCACGGACCGCTTGGACGCGGTTGGTAACACGACGAAGGCCCTCACCAAGGGCTATGCGATCGCTTCGGCATCGCTCGCCGCGTTCCTCCTCTTCTCGGCGTACCGAGATAAGGTCAACCTCATTCTTGAGCGTGCCGGTCGGCCGATCATGGACACGGTGAACATCGCGGATGTTGACGTCTTCATCGGCGCACTCATCGGCGCAATGCTTGCCTACTTCTTCAGCTCCCTCGCAATTCGCGCGGTGGGGAAGACGGCGCAGTCGATCATTGTTGAGGTTCGACGTCAGTTCCGCGAGTCGCCAGGGATCATGACCTACAAGGTCCGCCCTGACTATGCTCGCGTGGTTGATATCACCACCAAGGCGGCACTGCGCGAGATGATCGCGCCAGGCGTTGTTGCGGTGGCAACTCCAGTCGTTGTTGGCGTCCTCCTCGGGTATGAGGCGGTCGGCGGACTGCTGATCGTTGGAACGATCAGCGGCGTGCTCCTTGCCACGGTGTTGAACAACTCCGGCGGCGCATGGGATAACGCAAAAAAGTACATCGAGTCTGGTGGACTTAAGGACGCCAAGGGGAAGGTCCTTGGCAAGGGGAGCGACGCGCACGCCGCAGCGGTGGTGGGCGATACCGTTGGCGACCCGTTCAAGGACACCGCTGGCCCGTCGCTTCACGTGCTCGTGAAGCTCCTCGCCACGGTCACCCTGGTGCTCGCACCACTCTTCATCGGGCCAGCCTGATCGAGGGGTAACGCGGGCGCGAGGCGCTCGCGAATCGAACGTAACGGTTGCGTGTGGGCGGTGCTCCCTTCGTGGGGGTGCCGCCCACCGCTATGGTGCACAGGTATTGGTGGAGACCAGCGGGAGCTCCGCGTGCAACCTGAAGGAGAGGTGTGAGGATGGGTCACCTAACCGGCGTGTCAGACCTCCTCCTCGCCGTGCTGCTCGGGCTGGTACAGGGGATGACGGAGTTTCTCCCAATCTCATCGTCGGCACACCTCTACGCGATTCCGTATCTCTTCTCCATTGAGCATCCACTCCTTTCGTCGCGCGCCTTTGCCGCCGTCGTCCATCTGGGGACGCTCGCCGCGGTACTCGTGGTGCTCCGGAGTGATGTCTCACGACTTCTAGGCACCGCACTCCGACTCGTCTTCTCGCTCGGACGTCGGCGTGGAGAGAGCGCCGACGAGCGCCTCATCCTCGCAATCGTCGTTGGTACGGTGCCCGCGGTGGCCTTCGGCCTTCTCGCAGGCGACTTCCTTCAAAGCAGTGTGCGCACGCCGCTTGTTGTGGCGGCCGCGGTGCTCGCCGGCGCGGCGCTGCTCTGGGTGGCGGATCGTGCGTCGAGTCTTGAGCGACCACTCAGTGGAATCTCAGCGATTGATGGACTTCTGATCGGCGTTGCGCAGGCACTTGCACTGATCCCTGGCATCAGTAGATCTGGCGCGACGATCAGCGGCGGACTCCTGCTCGGATTTAGCCGTGATGCAGCGGCGCGAATCAGCTTCCTGCTCGGCGCCCCAGCGATCGCTGGTGCGGGACTTCTGGAGCTACGAGGACTTCTGACAGACGGGGTAGATCTTCAGGGGGCGGCGCCACTCCTCGCCGCCGGCTTGATTGCCGCATTTGTCAGTGGTCTCGCGGCGATTCGACTCCTCCTCCGGCTTCTGAATGGCGGGAAGCTCTGGAGTTTTGCGCTGTATCGGATCGTGTTTGCGTTGATCCTCCTTGGCACGGCGCTCACACGTGGCGAGATCTAGCTCGTGAGTCTGCAGTGGATCTAGGGAAGGAGTTACGGCACCGAGCGTTACGCGACATCGTCTCGCGACGCCCAATCCGGACGCAGCGCGAACTTGTTGCTGCTCTGAAGTCGCAGGGGATTCCAGCAACGCAGGCAACGCTGAGTCGCGACATCACTGAGCTCGGACTCACCAAGGTGGAGCGCGGCGGTTCGCTCGCGTACGCGCTCCCTGTGGGTGCCGGCGTTGAGCAGACCGCTGAGGCGCGTCTTGCGTCGTTACTTTCAGATTCCCCAGCGGAGATTGCTTCGGCTGGCTCCATCCTCGTCCTGAAGACGCTCCCTGGGAGTGCACACGCAATCGCCGCATCGCTCGATCGCCTCCACCTCAAGGAGGTCGTGGGTACGGTGGCGGGGGACGACACCCTCTTTGTGGCGGTCCGCGACGAGGCGGCGCTCCGCTCGCTCCGAACGCGCCTCCGCACTCTGGCGGCTCGAGAGGGGCGTACCTCGGGCGACCGCTAGGATTCGCTCATGTATTGGGCAGACGAACTCGCGGAACGCGTCCAGGGACCTCAGGTGGTCAACGACTCCAAGACGCCCTCCGGCACCGTTCATGTGGGGAGCCTTCGCGGCCCAGTTGTCCATGATGTGATCGCGCGTGCGCTGCGCGCACGTGGTGTCCCCGTAGAGTTCCGCTACGGCGTGGAGGATATGGACGCCATGGATGCGCAGGCGCTCCTCACCCCAGACGCCGTGGAGAAGTACATGGGAGTACCGCTCGCTCGCGTTCCTGCACCAGAGGGGTCAACGGCAACCAACTACGCGCGTCACTTTGTTGAGACGCTCTTCTTCCCAACCTTTGCGCGCCTAGGGATTCGACCTGAGTTCTACTGGCTCTCAGAGATCTATCCAACAGGGAAGATGGATCCGTACATGCGCATCGCTCTTGATAAGGCACAGGTGATTCGCGACCTGTATGTGCGAGTGAGCAACGTTGAGCGTCCAGCCGGCTGGCTCCCCGTGCAGGTGATCTGTGAGTCGTGCAACCGCGTTGGAACCACGCTTGCAGATGATTGGGATGGCGCCACCGTGCGCTATCGCTGCCTCCCTGACTATGTGGCATGGGCGAAGGGGTGCGGCCACGAGGGTCGCGTTGCGCCGTTTGGTGGCGCCGCGAAGATGCCGTTCAACGTGGAGTGGGCGGCGAAGTGGTCGCTGATGGGGATCACGATTGAAGGGTGTGGCAAGGACCTCTCAACGAAGGGAGGATCACGCGATCGCAGCGAGGCCGTGTCGCGTGAAGTCTTTGATCGCGAGCCGCCCATCAACGTGATGTACGAGTTCCTCAATGTGGGCGGGAAGAAGATGTCCACCTCAAAGGGGCGCGGCGCCGCTGCGCACGCCGTCGCAGAGTCGATTCCTCCGAGCGCGCTGCGCTTCCTCTTCCTGCGCCCGCGACCAAACCAGGCGATCGACTTTGATCCCTCTGGCACCGATGCGATTCCGCGTCTGCTGGATGAGTACGACCGCATCAGCAACGCGACCGCTGGAAAGACGGTGCGCGGCGAGCTGCCACTCGATCACGAACGGATGCACTTCTATAGCCAGGTGGCAGATGGGGATGCGGCGTCGGCCGCTACCGCGGCAGCCGCCTGGCGGCCAGCATTTGGACAGCTCTCTCTCCTCTTGCAACTCCCTGGCGTAGATGCCCCCGCACGTGCAGCGGAAGAGAAGGGTGGCGCGCTGACGGCGGGCGAGCAGCAAGAGTTGGTTGAGCGCATTGAGGCGGCGAAGCACTGGCTTGCGGACTACGCGCCCGATGAGGCGCGCATCGCCGTGCGCGACGATCTCCCAGCGGATGCCGTCCGCGAACTCAGTGCGCAAGAGCGCGCCTGGCTCCTCGCCCTTGCAGATGCGGCGGATGCGGCGAAGCCAACCGGTGGCGAGGCGTGGCAGAGCCTCATCTTCAGCGCAGCCAAGGAGGGGGGTCTGCAGCCCGTACGTGCCTTCGCGTCGCTCTACGCCGCCTTCCTCGGCCGCACCAACGGCCCGCGCGCTGGCTGGCTCCTCGCTGCACTGGACCCCGCGCTCGTGGTCACGCGCCTACGCGCCGCCGCCGCGATTCAGTAGAGTGCGCGCATGAGTGGAGTACGGGTATGAGTGTCGGCACACAGCGGCTTCGGGACGACGCTGACCGCCTGCGCGCGGGCGCGATCGCAAAGCGTGAAGATCCCGCCGTGGTTGACGCCGCCCTCGCCGCGGATGCGAGTCGCCGCGAACTCTCCGTCAAGGTGGACGCCCTCCGCGCCGAGCGGAAGAACATCTCGGCCGAAGTTGGTGCACTCCTCGCCGCCGGCACCGCCAAGGACGACGCGAAGGTGATTGCCGGAAAGGCCGCATCACAGAAGATCGCCGATCAGCTGACGCAGCTCGAAGATCAGCTTGCAACGGCGGAGGCGGCGCTAGAAGATGCGCTCCTTCGAATTCCGAATCCGCCCGACGAAGATATTCCGGTTGGCGGTGCGGAGGCGAACCGCAGCATCCGCACCTGGGCGCCGACGGGGCACCCTGGAATCCCTGCAGACGGGAGTGCGCCAGCAACGGCGCCAGCACCAGAACACGACGCAGTGGCCGAACGGCTCGGCATCTTCGACCTAGAGCGCGGCGCAAAGGTGGCGGGTGCCGCCTTCCCTGCGTATCGCGCGGATGGCGCCGCACTGATTCGCGCGCTGATCAACCTCTTCCTTGACACGCATGTGCGCGAGAACGGTTTCACGGAGATCTGGCCACCGATCTTGGTAAATGAGGCCTCTGCGCGTGGCACGGGGCAGATCCCTGACAAGGAAGATCAGATGTATGTGGTTGGTCGTGATGGCTTCTACCTTGCCCCAACCGCAGAGGTCCCTGTCACGAATCTTCATCGCGATGAGATCTTGGACGGTGCGCAGCTGCCGATTCGCTATGCGGCGTACACCCCCTGCTTCCGTCGGGAGGCGGGAGCCGCCGGTCGCGAGACGCGTGGCATCCTCCGCCTGCATCAGTTTGACAAGGTGGAGATGGTCAGCTTTGAGCGACCAGAAGATTCGCGCGCTGCACTCGAGTGGCTCACCGAGCGCGCCGAGATTCTGCTCCAGCGACTTGAACTTCCGTACCGAGTGCTGCTGATGGCGACAGGCGACATGGGTTTCGTCCAGATGCGCAAGTACGACCTTGAGGTCTGGGCGGCGGGATCAAAGCGTTGGCTTGAAGTCTCGTCCTGCTCCAATTTTGGCGACTATCAGGCGCGCCGCATGGCAATCCGACATCGCAGCGAGCCGGGCGCCAAGCCCGAGCTCGTCCATACGCTGAACGGTTCTGGCCTCGCCATCCCGCGCGTCCTGGCGGCGCTGCTGGAGAACGGGGCGCAGCCAGACGGGAGCGTCAAGCTCCCCGCCGTGCTGCATCCGTATCTCGGCGGCCGCACGCCCCTTCTCCCGCCGGCCTGATCTCACCCGCCGCATCCGATAGACTGCGCAGCGGAGGGGTGCCGGAGTGGTTGAACGGAGCTGTCTTGAAAACAGCCCAGGCTGGTAACGGTCTGCGGGGGTTCGAATCCCTCCCCCTCCGCCACACCGCATGAAGCGGCTCGGTCTCTGTGCCGGCTGCGCGGAGGCGCGCGAGATCACCAGTGGACGAGGTTCTGACTTCTTGCGCTGCGGTCTCTCTGATCGCGACCCGCGCTACGCGCGATATCCGCGCCTCCCAGTGATGCGATGTGCCGGCTTTACTCCTGCGACTCCGCTCGACGTGTCGCCGCCATCAGCAGCTCCCAAAGCGCCCGAAGATCCTCAGGACTGAGCGCGCCAGCACCACGCGCGCTGATGCGCGCCAGAAGTTGCGCCTCTCGCTCTGGATCGTGCACTGGGCGACCGAGCGCCGCCTTGGCGGCACCCGCCTCCAGTGCAAAGTTCGTGCGCTCCTCCAAGAGTTTCAGCAGTTCGCTATCAATGCGATCAATCTCGCCGCGAATCTCGGCAAGACGTGCGGCGGGATCGCCGCTCACGTGGTCACCTCCGCGCGCAGCTCGGCGATCAGGGCAACGGCGCGTTCGTAGCCTGCGGCGAGCATGCCGCGCACTGCAACGGCGGCGACATCCTCAAGGAGGCTGATGTGGCGGAATGCTTCGCGTTCTTCAGGGTTGGAGAGGTGCACTTCGGCGAACGGACGCTCGACGGCCAAGAGTGCATCGCGGAGGCTGACGCTGGTGTGCGTGAGTCCGCCAGGATTGATGATGACCCACGAGAAGTCGCGCACGTGGAGCCGGTCGATCAGATCGCCTTCATGGTTTGATTGAAAGGAGTCAACGAGCGTCATCCCTGCCGCCTCTGCGGCGGCGGCAACACGCGTCTCAATCTCATCAAGGGTGGTCGTTCCGTAGCGTTCTGGCTCACGCTCGCCGAGCAGGTTGAGGCTAGGGCCGTTGAGCAGCAGGATTTCGTCACCAGCCGCATGCGCGCGCGTGCGCGGTGAGAGTTCTCCGGCGCGGATGCGTGTGGCTCGTTCGGTCACCGTTTCCCTCCACTCCCCGCCAGCATCTGGGTGGCGGCACGTAGGACGAGGCTAGCAGGGACATCGTCGCGAATCTCGAATGCGCGCTCCGTTGCGAGGACCCAGCGAATCTTCCCGCCGGCAACCTTCTTGTCGCGAGTCGTGGCCTCAACCAGCGCGGCGGGGGACTCGCGGCGAGGAGCGACGCCAAGGCCGAGCGCGTCCAGCAGAGCGAGTGCACGGGACGCGCGTGCTGCAGGGGTGACGCCGAGCTCTTGGCCGATGGTGAGCGCTGCGCGAAGGCCGTAGCCGACCGCCTCGCCATGCAGGATGCCCTTGTAGTTTGCCGCCTGCTCCAGCGCATGCCCGAGCGTGTGCCCGAGGTTCAGGCTCATGCGCAAACCCGCCTCTCGCTCATCGCCTGCAACGACGGTGCACTTCCACCACCCGGCGCGCTCCACGATCTCTGCATAGGTGCCGTCTTCATGCAGTGACGCGTCGCCTGCCGCGATGCGCGTTGCACACTCTTCAAGGAGGGTGAAGAGGCGATCCTCACCGAGGAGCGCAATCTTTACCGCCTCGCCCATTGCTGCAACGATCTCCCGCGTTGGCAGAGAGCGCAGCGCATCCAAATCGGCGATCACGGCGATCGGCTGATGAAATGCGCCGACCAAATTCTTCCCCTCTGGGAGGTCAACGCCCGTCTTCCCTCCCAGTGATGCATCCAGTTGCGCGGCGAGTGTGGTTGGGACGGCAACCCAGTCAATGCCGCGCAGATAGAGGGCGGCGAGGAGTCCCGCTGTGTCTGTCAGCGCGCCACCACCAACGGCAACGATGAGGTCGCCTCGCTCAATGCCAGCGGCGGCGAGAGTGCGCGCGGCCTCGTCGATCACGGTCAACTGCTTTGCCGACTCTCCGGACTTCAGCGTGAGCGGCGTCACGCTGATCTTTGCGCGCTTTAGCGCCGCAGCGATCGTTGCTCCGATCGCGCGCTCCGCATTCGGTTCGCTCACCAAGACCACACGACGTGCGTTCCGTGTCCTCAAGACGCGGAGCAGCGACTCTGTTGCAATGCCGACGCCAAGATCCCACTGCCCTGATGGGAGGGCCGCCGAGAGGAGGTGACGTCCGCCACCGCGTGGCGAGTTTTGGAGGAGGTCAATGGCAGGCGCTGCGAGCGTTCCTGGACTCTTCTTACTCTCCAGGCGTGCCCCGATCGCGTAGAAGCGCGACCGCTCTGCTCGGAGGGTGCGAAGTGTCTCTTCTGGGTTTCCTCGCTTCATCAGGGGGCGCACCACACGCGCGGTTCGGAGCCTTCCAGCGATCACCGCATCTGGAGCGTCAAGCCAGAGGATGCGGGCGCACTGGCTGATCACCCAACGGTTGCGCGGATCAACGAGCGTCCCGCCACCAAGTGCAACGATTCGACCAATGCCGAGTGCGGCAGCGGCACCCCCAGCCGGCGGCGTGACCTCATCAAGCGCGGCAACGGCAGAGCGCTCGCGGATGCGGAATCCCACCTCGCCTTCGCGCGCGAAGATTCCCTCCACGCTGTCTTTTGCAACACCCGTGCTTGCGATGATGCTGCGGTCAAGGTCGAGCAGCGGAACTTTCAACTGCGTTGCGAGCCTGCGTCCGAGGGAACTCTTCCCCACGCCGGGGAGACCGACGAGCGCAAGGTTGCTTCGTCGCGTCCTCATCGGGGTCTAGTCGTCGCCGCCGGAGCCTGCGGCGCTTGTCCCACTCGCATCTGTCTCTGGATCGTGTGCGCCGCCGGCGACCGGTGCGCTGCGCGGTGTTGCGGCCCGCGCGCGCAGTGCGTCAAGGTTCGCCCTGATCTCTTCGAGTGAGTCGCCACCAAGCTTCTCCAGCAGGAAGGGGATGAGTGCGAGGGCGACCATCGCTTCGCCAATCACGCCCGCCGCTGGGACCACGCTGATATCCGAACGTTCGTAGTGTGCTTTCTCTACCTTCTCACCGCTGATCAGATCCGCGGAAGGGAGTGGTCGGGCCAGGGTGCTGATTGGCTTCACTGCCGCGCGGATCACGAGTGGCTCGCCGTTGCTCACGCCACCCGTCAGTCCACCAGCACGATTCGTGCGGTGTACCCACGCGCCAGCCGCGGTGCGCCCTTCAATCACGTCATGAACCTCTGATCCAAAGATGCGGGTCTGCTCAAAGCCGAGACCAAACTCCACCCCCTTGACGCTCTGGATGCTCATCACCGCTTGTGCGAGTGCCGCATCAAGTCGACGATCCCAGTGCACATAGGAGCCGAGTCCGATCGGCAGACCCTTCACCACTACTTCAAAGATTCCGCCAACGGTGTTCCCCGCCTCACGCGCCTCATCAATGCGAGCGACCATGCGCGCCTCCGCGGCCGGGTCAGGGCAGCGCAGCGGGCTCTCCTCTGACTCTTCGCGCGTACGCGTGCACGCCTCTGGGTCCACGGCCACACCGCCGACCTCCGCGGTGAACGACCAGATCTCCACGCCGAGCGCGCTGAGCAGCGACTTCGCCACACCCCCCGCGGCAACACGCGCCGTGGTCTCGCGCGCTGATGCGCGCTCAAGCACATTGCGAACATCATCAAAGCCGTACTTGAGTGCGCCGGCGAGATCCGCGTGTCCTGGACGGACGCGGGTGACGGGGATTGCGCGCTTCGTCCCTTCTGCAGCACTTGCGGCAAGCTCGGCCGCTTCTTCGGCGCTCAGCGGCTCAACCTGCATCACGCGCGTCCAGTTCTCCCAGTCGCGATTCTCAATCAGCAGCAGGATGGGGGAGCCGAGCGTGAGTCCGTGTCGGACGCCACTGCGAATGCGCGCGTGGTCCTGTTCAATCTTCTGACGCGCCCCGCGACCGTAGCCTCCCTGTCGGCGCTTCAGGTCAACGGCGATCGCCGATTCAGTGAGCGGAACTCCAGCGGGCATCCCCTCGACGATGACGCCGAGTTCAGGCCCGTGTGACTCACCAGCGGTCAAGAATCGAAAACTCACTTCACCCCTCCTAGTCCTTCGGACGACCCTTTTGTCTCCTTAGATGATGCCGCGGCGGCGGCGAGTGCGTCACGCATGATGCTGATTGGTGCGGGCCGCCCCGTCCAGAGCTCAAACGATGCGGCACCCTGGAGGAGGAGCATCTCAAGTCCGTCGGTCGCCTCAGCGCCAGCGGCGCGTGCACTCCGTACCAGCGCGGTCCCGCCCGGGGCGTAGACGACGTCAATGACGTACTGGCCTTCGCGGAATGCGGTGGCGGGGAGTGCAGGGGCGTCGCTCGGATTGAGTCCGACGCTCGTGGCCTGGATGACGATCCCCACACGCGCCGCCTCTTCTACAAGGATCGATTCGTGCCATGGAACGGCTCGGATGGCGAGGTGCGGCCACGACTTCTGCGCTGCAGCAACCACCTGCTCGGCGCGACGGAGGTGACGATTCGTGATGCTGATCTGGCCAACCGCCGCACCGACCAGCGCGGCAACTGCGGCGCGCGCCGCCCCACCCGCGCCAAGGATCAGTGCCGCCCGCGGCATGCGGCGTCCATCGAGCAGGGCATCAAGTGAGCCGCGAAGCCCTGCAACATCCGTATTGCGCCCCACGAGGCGACTCCCGGCGCGCGTGATCGTATTGACCGCCCCGATGCTTGCGCACTCCTCTGTCACCGAATCAAGGAGTGCACCGATCGTCTCCTTGTGCGGGATCGTGACGTTGGCACCGATCACGTCCGCATCTGCACGCAGTGCGGCCACGGCGGCGGCGAGTTCCTTCGGCGGAACATCCATCACCTCATAGCGAACGGGGAGCCCCACGTGGTCGAAGGCGGCCTGCTGAAAGGCGGGCGAGAGACTCTGCTTCACCGGGTGCCCCAAGAGCACGATGCGCTTACTCATGCCGATACTCCTCGCGCCGCGGCACCTGCAACTCCGGCCGCATCATCAAAGAAGGTTGGATAGCTGACCGCCGCAGCCGCCGCATCATCAATCTCGACCGCTCCATCACCAACAAGCGCCGCGACCGCAAAGGTCATCGCGAGGCGGTGATCACCCCGGACCTCAGGGCTCCCACCCTTTGACCGCTCGCCCCCAACGAAGTGAAGGTCGTCGCCATCCACGCGAACGGTGAGGCCGAGCCGCGTCAGGCCGTCGGCAACCCCTGCGATGCGGTCACTCTCCTTCGCTCGGAGTTCCCCAGCGCCGCGGATGCTGGTTGCGCCGCGCGCCATCGTTGCCGCGAGCGAGAGGATCGGCATCTCAT
>Ga0082207_1000565_pt1 | contig 20750 bp, 10 predicted proteins | sample LakMenEpi10Aug09_FD_71540 | JGI IMG/M metagenome (GOLD analysis project Ga0082207, IMG submission 71540)
CTAACGACCAAGGTCAAGTGGATTAACAACGCGAATTACTTATGGTTTAACCATACCGCCCCTTTAGAAGTTTATACCTTTCAAGGTCGCGTTCGAGACGAGATTGGTCTGGACTTGAGCTCCGGGGTTGAGTACCGTCCGCTCCTAAATAACAACATCATTGTCGTGGGAGGGATCTCAGGACTGATCGTCGGAGACGGGTTTCGCGATCTCTACCAGCCACTCTATGGAAGTGTTCCAGATCTTGCTGCCGGATTCTTCGAAGCGACATTCGAGTACTAGAGGATTAGAAACATGTCCCATAGTGGTCTTCGGGGCCGAATCGGCCGAATCGCCCTGGCGGTTGCCCTGGGCTGTATCTGTTTGATTGCTTGCTTGAGCCCAGTTCGTGCACAAACGGCTAAACAAGTCGGTGTAGGCACTGGCACCAAATTCCATACACCTAGCGTTCCACCGCCGCGAGGACAAGACCCTTGGGGGCCCGCTCGCGCTTTGGGGATCGCAGGCAATGAGTCCTATCCGATCCCTGAAGACCTTTGCCATGTCGACATGTATCGGCAGACCAAAGCGGACGCATCCGCAAAGAGTCTCTCATGCGTCCAGTGCCATACCGATGTTGGCAATATGCATCCACCCAACACAGTGAACATCGGCTGTACCGACTGTCATGGTGGTAATCCAAACGACTTCACCAAACAAGGCTCCCACGTACAACCCAAGTATCCTGCGCTTTGGCCTACAGCGGCCAATCCGGTGAGAACCTATGCGCTATTGAATTATGAAAGCCCCGAATTCGTTCGCTTCATGAACCCAGGGGATCTGCGAGTTGCTCACATCGCTTGCGGGCAGTGTCATGCCAACGAAGTGCTCCAACTGCGCAAAAGCATGATGACCCATGGTTGCATGCTCTGGGGGGCTGCGATCTACAACAACGGTGGATCTCCCACGAAGTGGTCCAGCTACGGAGAAAGCTACTCGATGCATGGCAAGCCGCAACGCTTGCAAACCGTTCCGGCTCCAACTCAATACGATATCGATCACAAAGGCATCCTCCCCTATCTGGATCCTTTACCACGCTTTGAAGCTTCGCAGCCCGCGAACATCCTCCGGATCTTTGAACGAGGTGGACGCTTCCGAGCAGAGATCGGGATTCCAGAAAGGCTCGAAGAACCTGGTCGCCCCCGAGAACGACTGAGCAACCGCGGGCTGGGTACCGAAAATCGAACAGACCCGGTCATGGTGGGGCTCTCAAAAACACGTCTGCTCGATCCGACCTTGAATTTTCTTGGGACCAACGATCATCCGGGAGACTACCGATCCAGCGGTTGCAGCGCTTGTCACGTCGTGTATGCCAATGACCGATCCGAAATGGCCTCAGGCCCTTTTGCCAAATATGGGAATCGAGGCTTAGCCGCCGCCGAAAAGGACGATTGGGTCAAATACATCGATCCGACGATCCCCAAAGACGAGCCTGGTCACCCGATTCAGCACGTCTTTACCAATAGCATTCCTACCAGCCAGTGCATGGTCTGTCACATCCACCCAGGTACAACGGTCATCAACACCTACCTAGGTTTCATGTGGTGGGACAACGAGACCGACGGCCAATGCATGTATCCGAAAACTCAAAAAGACCCGACCGCCGAGGAATCCATCGAAACTTCCTGGGCCAATCCCGAAGAAGCCGCGGCTCGAGGGCTTTGGGGGGATCCGGAATTCCTGGCTCGAGTCAGCGAGCTGAACCCATTTCTGAAGCATACCCAGTTTGCTGACTTCCACGGACATGGTTGGGTCTTCCGCGCCGTATTCAAAAAGGATCGAGAAGGAAACTTGCTCGATCATGAAGGGAAGCAAGTCGAGGATCCTTCGACTCCATCGCTCATGGCTGCCATGGAGCCTTCGGATGAGTTCGAGAAGATTCACGGCAAGCAACGCGACGGTGTGCCCGTACATTTAATGGATATCCATACCGAAAAAGGTATGCACTGCGTCGATTGCCACTTTTATCAGGATGGCCACGGAGATACCAAACTCTATGGCGAAGTCCGTGCGGCGATCGAAATCCAGTGCGTCGATTGCCACGGTGATGCTAGCGAAAATCTGATCGATAAGGTTGATAAGCAACTGCGCAAAGGTCTCCCGGCACAGCTTACTACAAGCGGCCCAGCTTCGGGCGAGCAGCCCACAAACCTGCTCGCACTTCGCACCGCCTTTGGCAAACCTCGTTTCGAAATCCGACGAGTACCTGGCCGCAAACCTGTATTGATCCAACGCAGCAATATTGAGAAAGATCTCGAATGGGTCGTCACTCAAACCTCAGAGACAATCGATCCTGCAAGCGAGTCGTACAACCCTCGAAGTCACATCGCCAAGACCGTGCAGATGGATCCCGATGGCGTGATGCGATGGGGTGGCAAACCCTCCGAAGAGAAATGCGCCCACAGCAACAAGAATATGAACTGTATCGCGTGCCACAGTTCATGGAACCCAAGCTGCTTTGGTTGCCATTTGCCACAAAAAGCAAACGTCAAGACACCCAATCTACACAACGGCGGTGAAATTTCGCGGAATCGAATCTCCTATAATTTCCAAACGCTTCGCGATGATGTCTACATGATCGCTCGGGATGGAAATGTCACCGGCAATCGTATCGGACCTGCCCGAAGTTCCTGTGCGATTCACGTCGGAAGTTATAACTCCAACCGCGAATCAATCTATGTCCAGCAGCAGACCATCAGCGGTGAAGGACTAAGCGGTATCGCCTTTAGTACCAACGTCCCTCACACCGTTCGAGGTGGCACCGGTTGGGATCCTACGCACGCAACGCGTCCACCTGGAACGTATGAAACCAAGTCCTGTACGGATTGCCATTTGTCGATCAACAACGACAACAACGCGATCATGTCGCAGTTGGTCATGCAAGGCACGGGCGCTACGAACTTCATCGGCAAGTATTGCTGGGTGGGGGCCGGAGAGCACGGTCTTGAGGGGATCGTCGTGACCGAACAAACCGAACCCCAGGCCGTCATCGGTAGCACGCTTCATCAGGTCGCTTATCCCGACAATTATCGCAAGCACGTCGAAGAGCATCATCGTGAACTCGAACACGCTCACGAGCATCCAGGTAAGGACATTATCGAAGCCTTTAGTCCCAAGTACAACAAGCCAGAAGTCCTTTCCTTGCAACATCGAGGTGAGTACCTCTACGCTGCCTGTGGCGAAGGTGGTTTGCGAGTCTTTGATATCGCATTCATCGATCACAAAGCCTTCGCCGAACGGATCACCACCGCTCCTGTTTCGCCGCTTGGTCAACGCTTCTATGTGCGTACCAAGTATGCTACGAGCGTCGCTGCTCCAACGACGATCGCTCCAGATCCGACCCGCACCCATCGGCCCGAGAACTTCGAGCAGGCCGTTCCTGCTCTTTACGCCTATATTTATGTGACCGATAAATACGAGGGGCTTGTGATGGTTTCCGCCGCATCGCTCTTAGACGGCAAACCGGATAACAACTTCCTCAAGAAAGATGTCGTCTTCAATCCGAATGGCTTACTGTGCGGAGCGACGGCAGTAACGATCGTTGGAAACTACGCCTACGTTTGCTGCGATGCAGGTCTGGTGGTGATCGATCTGACTGAACCTACGAAACCCAAAGTTGCATCGATTGTCGGGCATGAGATCTTACATCATCCCCATGCCGTTGCCGTCCAATTCCGCTACGCGTTTGTGTGCGACGAAGAGGGTGTGAAGGTCTTTGATGTGACCGAATTGGCGGATCCAAAGCATGTTCATACCGTCGAGCTTCACGAAGCTCACAATATCTACTTGGCCCGAACCTATGCTTATGTTGCCGCTGGTCACCAAGGGCTAGTGATCCTTAACATCGCAAATCCAGAGGCCGCTTACATCGATCAAATCTATAATGCTCATGGTGAGATCGACGAAGCCCATGATGTGAAACTCGGTATTACCAACGTCAGCCAGTTTGCTTATGTCGCCGATGGTAAAAATGGTTTGCGTGTGATCCAATTGACGAGCCCCGAGCTTCAAGGCAACGATGGATTCTCACCTCGCCCGAACCCGTGCTTGATCGCAACACGCAAGCTTCCTAAGGATGGACATGCGCTATGCGTTTCGCGTGGCATCGATCGGGATCGAGCCGTCGACGAGTCAGGCAATCAGATTGCTGTCTTTGGACGGGTCGGTGCCAGACCCCTCAATAAAGAGGAAGTTTGGAGGATGACCCGCAAGCCCGATGGCAGCGTCTTCAAGGTTAGCGATGACCCATTCGATACGCGAGTTTATGAGTACCCTTCGACGATCAGGAAGCTCGAAACAGCTCGAGCGCTTGGTAGCGAAACAATCGTACGCTAATCGATAACAATGAGCCCTGGGGGAGTTGCAGATGGTTCGTCTTGCAATGCTAGGCTGCGGTCTGATCGGCGATTTCTACGCACAGGCACTCTTGGGGCAGCGTAGCCGAGACCAAATTCGGATCGCTTACTCCCGCACCCAAGAGCGGCTCGATCAGTTCACGAGCAAATGGAATGTGCCAGAGGGAACCACCGAGTTGCTCCGAGCCATCGAGCATCCGGAGGTCGATGCGGTAGTCATCGCTACGCCAAACCATATGCACTTGCAAGCAGCAATCGCTGCGGCACAAGCCGGCAAAGCGGTCTTATGCACTAAACCCTTGGGCCGTAACGCTCAAGAAGCGTATGCCATGCTCCAAGCTGTCGAACAAGCTGGTGTGTTTCACGGATATCTCGAAGACCTCGTCTACACTCCAAAGACGCTCAAAGCGCTCGGCTCGGTTCAAGAAGGAAGCCTTGGGAAAGTCCTTTGGGTTCGATCCCGGGAAACCCATCCGGGACCTCATAGTTCTTGGTTCTGGAACAAGGAACTTGCCGGTGGTGGAGCTATCGTCGACATGGGCTGTCATTGCATCGAAATCGCCCGAAGTTTCATTGGCAAGAACATTCGCCCGATCGAAGTCGTCTGTTGGGGGGCTACCCAAGTCCATCCCATCGATAGCGAAGACCATGCGATCGGACTCGTGCGCTACGAAAACGGTGCTATCGGGCAATTCGAAGTCAGTTGGTCGTTTCGAGGCGGAATGGATCTAAGAGACGAAATCGTCGGTACCGAAGGCACCATCTGGCTGAATCACTGGCTTCGAACCGGCATCGAGATGTTCTCGTCGGTAGGAAGCCAAGCGTACGTTGCAGAGAAATCCGAGAGCTCCAAGGGGTGGATGTTCCCTGTGGGCAACGAAGCCAGCGCTTTAGGGTACCTAGACATGTTCGAGGATATGCTCAACGCTTTCGAGGCAGGACGCTCGCCCCGCGAGAATTTCTTTGATGGTTACGTCGTTAACTCCATCGTCGATGCAGCTTATCGATCGATCGAATCGAAACGCTGGGAGCCGATCGAACTTGTGCGATGGGAGCACGTCCAAGGCGATCAAAATAGCAACTCGAAACAGGAAGGGGATTTCGAGATCATCAAACGAGAACTCTTGCCTGATGGAACCGAGCGTAGGATTGTTAAAAATCGAAAGACCGGACAGATCGAGAATCGTTAAGACTCGTCAGGTTCGATCGCAAAAGTCGGCTGCTCCATGGCTTGTATGCTTTGCTGGAATTCTTCTGCGGAGATTCCTTCGCGACGGATCCCATAACCTCGGTAGATTACAAGCCCCTGTTTTCTCGACAAAATTTCTCGCCTTGAGCGAAACTCGGGCCCCTGAGGCCAATCCCCTTCGAGTTCGTTCCAGTCGAAGAGTTTTGGAAGGTTGCCACAAAGGTAATCCCAGTACGCTTTGCGATCGGTCTGCAAATAGATCTTGCCCTGCGGTATTAGGCTTCGATGCATCCAGCCGATAAACTCAGGGGTAAGCATCCGACGCGAGCTTGCCACTGGATCTGCATAGGGTTGTGGGTGGTAGATGTGTATCTCTGCAATAGATTCCTCGGAGCACAACTCCGTTAGGAATCGCCAACCATCGACGACGGCAAATTTCACGTGGTTTAATCCGCGTTGGTTAGCCCTGCGAGTTCCGTAGCGAATCACGGCTGGAAGCGAGTCGATCGCTAGATGATTAAGCTCTGGCCTGGCAACGGCACTTGCCAGCGTAAAGCGTCCGTTGCCACAACCGATATCGACCACAAGGGGTGCTTGGCGTCCAAAGACCCCCGTCCAATCGACCGGTTTGGGTTCAGGGATTTGCTTCAGAGCACACTGTGTCCAATGCTCTTTTGAGACAATGGTCCCTGCGATTGGAATTCCAAACTCGAATTCTGTTTGTCCCGGCTCGAGCACTGGTGCCGGAGGAGCTTTGGGGCGGGGTCGGCGATGGTACCTGCTTGGACGTCTGGACTTCATTTTTCTCGATCGCATTGAAGGTAACGCTGACCGATCTCGACGTAATGACGCCAACCTCGATCGATCATCGCAAGCTCGTTTTCACCGCACTCGCGTACGATCTTAGCAGGAAGTCCCATAACAAGCGAGCGAGGAGGAATGATTTGTCCCTCTCGGACCAGTGCACCGGCGGCCACAATCGAACCACTGCCGATGACCGCACCATTGAGAATCGTTGCTCGCATCCCGATCAAACAATCGGATTCGACCGTTGCTCCATGCACAATCGCTCCGTGCCCTACCGTGACTCGGTCACCGATGACTAGCGGAAAACCTGGGTCTGCGTGCAAACAGACGAGATCTTGGATGTTGGTAAATTCTCCGATCGAAATCGTATCGGCATCCCCTCGCATCACCGCACCAAAGAGGATCGTGCAGGATCGTCCTATGGTCACATCACCGCGGACTGTTGCATTCGGGGCGATGTAGCAATCGGCACCCACCAAATCCCGACGGAACGACAGATCGAGCGATTCTTTCATTTCTGTTCCCTACTCGTTGAGTCAATCGTTGAATCAATCGTTGAATCCAAGAAACCAGCTTTTCAGACACGTACCCGCACCGTAGTTGCTCACTATAGAGAGCAAGCGATGGTGCTTTGGTTGGATTGTACTGATTTTAACGAGTCTGCTTGTAGAACCGGGTACCGATTTTCCAAGGTTCCACAGGAAGGATCCCTATGTATGGGGAAAAATTGAACAGTCGGTGGAGTTCGATCCATCGGCAATGCCCTAGCTTTAGAGACAACATGGTTATGATTGACGACAAGTCCCCAAAGAAATTGAATCGATCGGTGCGGTGGGACATGCTGGGCGTGGCGTTTTTTGCTGCCACCGCGCTGGTGTGGGTCGCGCTGTTTTCGCACAATCCGGCTGACGATCTGCGCCCCTCGCTCGGATACGCCCCGGCGACCGACGTCAACCCTTCGATTGCACCTGGATGGCTAGCACCATCGATCTATCCGGCGAACGAGAAGATCCAGAACGAAGCCGGATTTATCGGAGCGTTAGTCAGCCAGATTCTTTTTCAATCGACTGGCATTGGTGCTTATCTGATCGCATTGCTACTTCCCATCGCAGGCGTTGTTTGCTTCCGAAAAACCCCATGGGCCAGTCCCCTTGGACGCAGTATCGGTTGGAGTTTGTTACTTGCCTCCCTGTGCGCACTTCCGGATCGAATCGGCCTGCCGATTCCAGTGAGCGTCCCGATTGGCCGAGGGGGGTACCTTGGTGCTCTGATCAACACGTGGCTCAATGAACACCTGGCTTTCACTGGTGGATTGATATTCCTGCTAGCCACTCTGGCTATCGGTATGCTCCTTAGCACCGAATACGCCTTGATCCGCTACTTGGGTTTCGCTACCACCGGTGGCATGAGTTTACTTAAGGCATTTCAATTGCGTGCTGCCCAGGGTTGGTCTCGGACGGCCAACGGGACAGGTATTTTCAGCGGACGCCGAACCGACTTACCCGCCTCAGTGACTCTTCGCGATGGCGAGCCGATCGTATCGCTCGACGGTGGCCCAGTTCCCACCTTCAGCGATCTTGCCAAACGACCCTTTGGGGTACCCGAGGGGAATCGACCGGATGACTCAGGATCCGCCGAAGATACCGACGGGCCTGCAATTCGAATCGGTCGTCGCGCGACGACCTCGTTTAGTAGCCAAGACCTTGTAGGGGGTAGCAAGCCGATCGGTCGCACCGATCTATCGGTATCGAAGTCTAAGTCGTCAGGTACGATTCAACCAAATGCCAACGATGGCGATGGGCTTGACGATCAAGAGGTTGAAGAGGACGGATACGAGGAGGTAGAAAGCAAAGGTGAGTTCGCTGAATCAGAAATATCTGATGGAGACGAATACCTCGAAGAAGAAAACGATCAAGAGCCAGAGGGTGAGCTCGAGGGTCAGGAGGCCGGCGAAATTGGAGAAGCCTCGCAAGGGAAGCTTAGGGCCGATCAATCCCATGGCCTGAGCAATTCGGCTCCCCGTATTCGAAACTCGAAGAACCGCAAAAAAGAGGAGGAAGAAGAAGAACGCAATTCGCTCTACAACTCTTTGAACGACACAAAACTCCCCGCTGGTAGCGAAGAATACGTCCTGCCGAGCGTTGAGCTATTGGCCGAAGGAGACGATTTCTCGTACGACGAACAAACCGAGGAGGTCAAACGCAAAGCCAGGGTGCTCGAGCAGACGTTCCTGAATTTTGGATTCAATATCCGAGTCGTTGAAATCGAAACCGGACCAGTGATCGCGCAGTATGAGATCGAGATGGAAGCTGGCCTGCGACTCTCGAAGATCACCGGACTTGCCGACGATCTAGCCATCGCCTTGCGAGTGCCGAGCGTTCGTATCGTCGCTCCGATTCCCGGTAAGAACACCGTTGGGATCGAGGTTCCTAACGAGAAACGGCAAGTCGTCCGGATGCGCGAAGTGATCGAGGAAGGTGCAGCGCAGGTGCGCAAGATGAAGATCCCTTTGTTCCTGGGTAAGGACGTCTCGGGCAAGCCGCTTGCCGTCGACTTAGCTGGCCTACCCCACCTGCTGATTGCGGGTCGTACCGGTACGGGTAAGAGCGTTTGTTTGAACTCGATTATTTGCTCGATACTCATGGCCCGGCGGCCCGACGAAGTCCGCATGCTGATGATCGACCCTAAGATGGTCGAGTTAAGTGGATATGGACGTTTGCCCCATTTGATGCACCCGGTGGTCACCGACATGAAGAAGGCCGAAGCGATCTTGGCTTGGGCCGTCGACAAGATGGAGGATCGTTATGCGCTTCTGGCCAGGGCCGGAGTGCGGCACATCACCAGTTACAATCAACTCGGGCGAGACGAGCTCCGAGAGAGGCTCAGACCTGAAACCGAGGAAGAGGCAGAAATGATCCCCGATCATTTGCCCTTCATCGTCATCGTGGCCGATGAAATGGCCGACTTGATGATGACGGCCGGCAAGGAGGTCGAAGCGCATATCATCCGATTGGCGCAAAAGAGCCGGGCCGTTGGAATCCATTTGATCCTAGCGACTCAGAAACCCACTGTGGATGTCATCACGGGTCTGATCAAGAGCAACTTGCCTGCTCGTATCAGTTTCCAAGTGGCCAGCCGGACCGACAGCCGAGTGGTTCTTGATGAGAACGGGGCAGATAAGTTGCTTGGTAATGGTGATATGCTCTTTTTGTGGCCAGGCACGAGTACCTTGCTCCGAGGACAAGGGACTTATTTGAGTGACGATGAGATCAATGCTGTGGTGGACCACTGCAGTACCGGCGAGCAGAACTTTGTTCAAGAGCTTGTGCAGTTGAAGGTCAAGGATGACAAGGAGGAGGAAGAGGGAGCCACGGGAGGATTTAGGAAGCGAGACGATTTGTACGAGGCGGCAGTCGACATTGTGGTGCGTGAGGGTCGGGGTAGCTGCTCACTGTTGCAACGCGCTTTGGGCATCGGGTACGGGCGAGCAGCAAGGCTCATCGACTTTATGGCCGAGGACGGGATTGTAGGCGAGTATGCAGGCTCGCAGGCTCGCGAGGTTGTCATCACGGTCGATCAGTGGGAACGCATGCGCTCGCAGCCTGAGGAATCAGCAGGGGGAGGAGGAAACAAGCGAACCAACAAGATCCGTCGGGAGAACAACTGGGACGATACTCCGGTGGCTCCCAAGACCAAATCGACACGCAAGAGCCAGCCGGTGATCGCCGTCGAGGAAGACGAGTCTGAGGATCAAGCCGAGGACGAATACGAAGAGTACGTCGAAGAACAAGAGCAAGAGGACTACGAAGAGGAGGAGACCGAAGAGTAGCCTGTGCTTTGTTCTTGGTTCTGCGCTTTTCTACACGGCAATCTGCCGTGCCATCGACCGAAATAGTCTTGTCGGAACGGGATATTCGAGCCGCCAAGTGATACTCATCGGCCGGCTTCCCGTGTGGCGAACATATCTGCATGGGCCCAGGAAGTGGTAGGGTGCCGATAGTCCCGAAGGCAAGTTCTTTGTCTCTCGCACAAACAGCAAGGGCGAGTATCCAAGCTCTTGATGGTTTATGTACCGTTGTCCTGTCGGTGATTGCTCAGAGGTGTTGCTTTGCGATTGCCAATGAAACAATTCATGCGAAATCAGGTAATCCTCATACATCGTCGTTGGCGAGTACTCATCCTCGGACTTTTGCAACGTCACGAAGAATAGGTCGAATTTACGATGCTTCAATTGCAAAACACCTTCTCGCTGGCTCGGACGATGGCTAAAGCTCCAGTGCCCAAGGGCGATAAGTATCTCATCGCGTGTATAAGCCGCATGGATTGCCAAAGGATCGTATGTGGACTTCACAGTAGATGTGATCGAAGGCGAATGCCTCAAGCGGTATTCCAAGATCGATTGAAGATCCTTCAACACGGATAGATTTGCTCTCAAACGTTGCTTAGCCTCTGGAAGGTTCAATTCCGAGAACTGCGTTCCCCAAAGTGTCGTATGGAGCATTTCTATCCAGTTCTCGTGTTCGCTTTCCGTCTGAGACTCAGAAGAAGCTATATAGTCGAGCAATGCTCTGATTTGCTCAGGGCAGTTGATGTGGCTTAGTCGGCAGAGCCCTTTGGCCAGTTGCAGTTCATCGGGGGCTTCAACGCTTTCTTCTAGACCTGCATCGGCTAACAGCCGAGACCAAAGCCCTCGCTTGAGCAGTTCATCGAGAGTTGTGTCAAAATATTCGATAGCGTCTTGGATACCTGGCGTTCTGCCTAAATACTGTTTCAGATCGCGCAAAGCAAGGAGCATTCGGGGACGGACTAAGCGGATCGATTCGCGGACATTTTCAAGTACTCGTTGCTGGGCCACTCTTTCAAGTTTGATCACACAGCCACTTGGAAGATGTGGAAACGACGCTTCGATCTCATTATCGATCTTGGCCATCGGTTTTCCACTCAAGGCCCGAAATCGACTGGCAAACCGGAATTCCTTTCGCTGCGCACCTATGAAATCCAAGACGGTAAGGCACTCTTTGTCTGGATGCAGGCGCAGACCGCGACCGAGTTGTTGAAGGAATACTGTAAGACTTTCCGTTGGACGCAAAAAAAGAACGGTGTCCACTTCCGGGATGTCTACACCTTCGTTGTAGAGATCCACGACGAAGATGAAGTTAACGGATCGGTCTCGAAGTTTCTGTTGAGCCGTATTCCGCTGTTGGTCCGTTGACTGAGCCGACAGAGCGATCGAGGGCAAACCATTCTCGTTAAAGAATCTCGCCATGAATTCGGCATGTGCCACGCTGACACAAAATGCCAGTCCGCGGACTTCTGAAATGTTTAAGACAGTTTCACAAAGCTTTTCCAAGATTAGTTTTGCGCGAATGTCGTTGCCGGTATAAAGTCGGTCCAGATCATCAATTCGATAACCACCTCGTTGCCAGTTGAGACTATCAAGGTCGACCGAATCGGCGACGCCAAAGTATTGGAAAGGGCAAAGCAGGCGGCGGTTGATCGCATCCGGGAGCCTAATCTCCGCACTGGCCTTTCCATCAAACCAGCTTAGTATGTCAAGCTGATCTGAACGCTCTGGAGTTGCAGTTAGCCCCAGGAGAATCGTTGGCCTAACGCGATCCAGCAAGGCTTGATAGCTCGGTGCAGCGGCGTGATGGAATTCATCGATGACGATGTATTCGTAGCGATCCGGTGCTTCGTTGATGAGATTCTTGGCGTTGTAGCTTTGGATCGAACAGAACAAATGTTCCTGCTGTGCTGGTTCATGCCCATCGACAAGTAGATCTCCAAAATTTTGATCCCTCGCGACGCATCGGAACGTTGCCAAGGCTTGATTAAGTATTTCCTTGCGGTGCGCAATGAAAAGCAAACTTGGTTTTCGTCCAAGCTGTTTTGCAACGCGAGCGTAGTCGAACGCAGCGATCATGGTTTTTCCTGTGCCCGTTGCTGCGACTACAAGATGACGATACTTGTTTTGGATCTGCCGCTCGGCAGCGATGATGTCGAGAATTTCTTCTTGGAACGGAAACGGACGCAGGTCGAAGTTGATCGGTGCAAGAGAGTTCGCCGGAGCTTGCCGTTCCCGTTGAATTGCGTCACGTAATCTAGTAATTGCTCGATCGTCATAGGGTTGAAACTCGTCATCCTGCCAATAAGTTTCAAACGTTCCAGTCACTTTATTCCAAAGATAAGGCAATTCGTATTGGCTGATCTTGGTTGTCCACTCGAGTCCTTCCGACAAGGCCGCGTTTGAAAGGTTTGCAGATCCGATGTAGGCGCTGCTGAATCCGGTCTCCCGGTGGAAAAGATAAGCCTTCGCATGGAGCCTTGTACGTTTCGTGTCGTAGCTCACACGGATTTCCGTTTTGGGCAATTTGCTGAGCAATTCGATGGCTTTGGGGTCTGTTGCACCCATGTAGCTTGTGGTGATCACACGGATTGCAGGTCCATCGCTTTGGGATCGTTCGGCTAGTTCGCGAAAGTTGTCTAGCAACACTCGCAACCCACTCCATTTGATGAACGAGCAAAGGATGTCGACTCGATCGCATGATGCGATCTCTTTACGGAATTGGCTACCAAGGCTCGCATCGATTCGCGTTCCTGTGAAGAGGCTAGAGCGTGACAGTGGGCTGTCAGGGCGATCGACCGGCAGATTTTTTACACTTCGATGAATGGCAAGCAATCGACGGAGCGGCGTTGCAATCGTGTATTCCTGCGATTCCTGATCGATCAGGTCCTCACTGAGTGTGGCGATAATTCTTTCGACAAGCTGACGCTGCTTATCGGCCGCATCGGCTCCTCGATGAAGGGCCAAGCTTGAAGCGATAAGTCTTTCCAGGTATTGAGCCAGGATAGCATGCGACTCTTCTGCATCCACCGGCAAGAGAGTAGCTAGTCTTGGATCACCCAATTGAGCGATCTTCGCTTCGATCGCCTTGGTCAGAAGGTGTTCGTATAAACCCGGTTCCACTTGATCTTGGGTGCCGTTTGCTTACTTCGGTGGGTTGGATAAATCTGCGTATTTTTTGCTGACGATGTTGCGAGGCCAAGCAAACCCCATCCCGATCCCATTGAGCAATTCGGTCGGAACTACGCCACCGAGGATCTTAAACATCGGTCGATACAAGGACTCCCAATCCTTATTCCCCGCCGGACAATACTGTCTTCCATTGCCCTCGACTGCCGTTACCCCAAGGATCCTTGATGCCAACGATGCGGAGGCCATAAACGATCCACCGACACAGGTTAAATCCTGGACGTAAATCTTCATCCCCCATTGCTTGGCCGCTGCACTCAATAAAATCGAATCGCTCACACCCTTACAAGCCTTTACCGCTATCCCCGAGTAACCCTGCTGCTTGGCAAACCGTAGCATCTCAAGATCCGTCAAAGACTCGTCGATCACCACCGGCTTGAGCCGACTGACCCGGTGCATCGTCACCTCCTTGCGCACACGCAAATCCCGCTCCATCGGCTGCTCGATGTAATGGATCTTGGGAACCGCTTCTCGATTGAGCCGCTCTAGCCGCTCCAAGAAATCGATCACGTAGTCTTCGTTCTCACAAGCTTCATTAAAATCCAAACTGTACGAAAACTGCTTGGTCGGAAAAGCTCTTGAAGCAATCCGCTCGATCTCGATCACCCGACCCACGTCCGCATCGAGCTCTTTGCCTGTGAGCTTAATCTTCAAATGCGATAGCTGCTGCGTTCGGATCCACTCTTCGAGCGTCTCAGGTAAACCGTCACCGATCTTGCGGCTCAAATCGTCCTTGCTCAGCGGATCGAGTGAACCGACCAAGTGATACAAAAACAGCGTCGGTGATGTCTCGGGTGCAACGATCTCCGAAAAATCTTTGCCGACAAACTCCTCCCCAAGCCAATGCGAAAGATCTGTTCCAACATGCTCGTGGGTAAAGCAATCGAAAGTGTTCTTCTGGTGCAATCGGCCATAGGCATCATGCAAAGCGATATCCAAAGGAGAAACGGCAAGAGCAATCGCAAGATCCGGGATCGGTTCGGCTAGCTTCATCGACGTGGCCAATTCCTCAGCAAGCTTCTTTGCAATCGGCTTGATCTGACTGGCCAAGTGCAAGGGATGCTGATCCTGCTCGAGATCCTTTGCGGCCGCTGCAATTCGCTCGGCAAGTACGACGATGGTGCGCAGGGCCATCTCAGGCGTTAGGGCGGTCGTCGGCCATGCCCAAGCCGTCCCCATGGTCATCTCGCCAATCCCATGAGCTGTCTTTTTGCTCGATTGGTCTTCGAGTGTCACCAAAACTCGGAACACCGTCACGTCCTTGACCACCCGCCCCCCGAACTTCAACGGAAAGCGATACACGTAAGGAAACTTCTCAGATTCGGTCTCTACTACGGCTATCTTCGACTTGCTCATGAAACCTACCAATCGGAACCAATATCAGGAAAATCGAGCGCACGATTTGAGACCCTGCGCTGGCTAGGCCGATAGCATAGACTTTTTAAGATGCCGTCCGAAAGGGTTCGAATTGAAAAAACTCAAGATTTTACCCCTCTTCGAGGCGAATCGACCCTAATTGAAGAGTTGGATTTCGCCGTCAATAAGGTCAACTGGGTCAATCTTGTCCGCGGTCAATACAGTCAATCTTGTCAACGCCGTCAATGCCGTCAAATAGTTGCCGCCGCTAGGCGGCCGGGGCAAGAGATACTCATCAATTGACGAAGTCTCTGATCCCAAGAGGTGATTTCGGAGAAATCACCGACACTGGTTTCAGGAACCTGCCGCCAACTGCCGGGCAATGTATTTGGCCAGCAGATCGGTTTCCAAATGGACTTGATCACCTTGCACCAGATCCCCAAGGGTGGTGACCGAGAGTGTGTGAGGGATCAAGGCGACTGAAAAAAGAATGTCGTTGGCTTCGACGAGCGTTAAGCTGACTCCATCGACCGTAATTGAACCTTTAGGGGCCATCTGGCGCAACAAAGCGATAGGTGCGCTAAATTCGTAGAAACTCCATGGGCCTTCGGTGCGGATCCCCGTGACTCGTCCGAGTCCATCCACATGGCCTGTCACGAAATGCCCCCCCATCCGGTCGCCTACTCGCAGTGAACGCTCGCAATTGACATATTGGCCCACTTGCAAACGCCCGAATTTGGTCTTCGAGAGGGTTTCTGATCCGAGCTCGAAATGGCACTTGCTTCCGTCAATTTCCACGACCGTCAAGCAACAGCCTGAAAGTGCGATGCTGTCGCCTAAGGCCACTGGCTTGCCCTCGGAATGTGCTAGTGCTCCAAGATCAAAAACCATTCGTCGTCCGGGCCCGATATCGAGACTTTGAATAAGCGGGATTTTCGATTCAACCAAGCCGGTAAACATACAAATCAGCACCCTTTATTCGAGCAATTAATCCCTCATGGGACAGCCCACCACCAGGCACTGAGGATATCGATGCTCGTCGCAGGCTGCCAACGGATTCTAGCGTCTGACCAAGAGCCTGTTTTTACCACAAGGAACATTCGAAATCACTTGTGGGCAACGAATTCCCAATGATCCAACGATATCTCGCCGGTTTTATAGAGTCAGAATCCTTAGCAAGACTAGCAAAATTTTGAATTATCGGCCAGAATTCGTCACGTCAAAGGCCGTCTTCTTCAAGGGCTCCTGAGACTTGTGAAATCGTATGCAGTTTCTCCAACATTTTGAGACCTTATCATGAGCTTGATCGAGAACATCCAAGGCCGCCAAATCTTTGATTCCCGTGGAAATCCCACCGTCGAGGTCGATGTTCGATTGGTCGATGGTTCATTCGGTCGAGCTGCCGTCCCCAGCGGTGCAAGCACCGGTGCCCATGAAGCTTGGGAATTGCGTGATGGGGACAAGTCCAAGTACATGGGTAAGGGAGTTCTTGGGGCAGTTGCCAACATCCAAGACAAGATCGCCGATGAACTCATCGGAATGGACGCTATCGACCAGCGATCGATCGATGCGACTTTGTGTCAGATCGATGGTACTCCCAATAAAAAGAACTTGGGTGCCAACGCCATGCTGGGTGTGTCGCTGGCGGTTGCCAAGGCTGCGGCGAACTTCACCGGTCAACCGCTGTATCGATACCTCGGAGGTGCAGGAGCTCACTTGCTACCTGCTCCGATGATGAACATCGTCAACGGTGGTCAGCATGCGGACAACTCGGTCGATGTCCAGGAGTTCATGGTCATGCCATTGGGCTTCGATTGTTTCAGCGAAGCCTTGCGAGCCGGTACGGAAATTTTCCACAATCTCAAGAAAGTTCTCAACGAGAAGAAACTAAATACCGCTGTGGGTGACGAAGGTGGTTTTGCTCCTGATTTGAAGAGCAACCGCGAGGCTCTCGATCTGATCATGGAAGCCATCAAGCGCGCCGGTTACGAGGCAGGCAAACAAATCTATATCGCTTTGGATGTGGCTGCGACCGAGTTCTATGACGAAAAAACGCACAAGTACACGATCGATGGTAAGCAGCTTTCAGGGGACCAGATGGTCGACTTTTTGGCTGACTGGGTAGCCAATTATCCAATCTGTTCGATCGAAGACGGGTGCTCGGAAGACGATTGGGACTCGTGGAAAAAGCTTACCGATAAGCTCGGTTCGAAGGTTCAACTCGTCGGCGACGACTTGTTTGTCACCAACACCGAGCGGTTGCAGCGTGGAATCGATGCCAAGATCGCTAACAGCATTTTGATCAAGGTGAATCAAATTGGCACTCTGACCGAGACGATCGAAGCGATCCAGTTGGCGCATCGTAACGGCTATACGAGTATTTCAAGTCACCGAAGCGGCGAGACTGAAGACTCGACGATTGCAGATTTGGCTGTTGCTTTGTCGACAGGTCAGATCAAGACTGGTTCGGCCTCGCGATCGGATCGGATGGCCAAGTACAATCAACTCTTGCGCATCGAAGAAGAGCTTGGCGAAGGAGCCCGCTATGCGGGGCCACTTTTCCGACGTAAATAACCTTTTTCCGTTTCCTGTACAAACCCGAAAGGCTGGTAACTCGTGCCCCGACGGACCGACATCCACAAGATTCTGTTGATCGGATCAGGCCCCATTGTTATTGGACAAGCCTGCGAGTTTGATTATTCGGGAACCCAGGCTTGCAAGGCCCTTCGCGAGGAGGGCTTTGAAGTCGTGCTGGTCAACAGCAATCCAGCAACGATCATGACCGACCCGGCGCTAGCCAATCGGACCTACATCGAGCCTCTGACGTGGGAGTTCGTTGCCAAGGTGATCGATCGGGAACGCCCCGATGCGATTCTGCCAACTCTCGGCGGGCAAACGGCTTTGAATATCGCAATGGATTTGGCCAAGCACGGGGTCTTGGAAAAATACGGTTGCGAGATGATCGGTGCGAATCCTGAAGTGATCCATAAGGCCGAGGCGCGCGATGCGTTCAAGTTGGCGATGGAAAAGATCGGAATGGAGGTGTGCCGAGGGCACGTGGTTCATACGATCAGCGAGGCTCGCACAGCTCTCGCTGACGTCGGATTGCCGTGCGTCGTGCGCCCTAGTTTCACGATGGGAGGCAGCGGTTCAGCGATCGCTTACAACCGCGATGAATTCGATTCACTCGTACAAAACGGTTTGACCTTATCGCCCATCACCGAGGTTTTGATCGAGGAATCGATCATCGGCTGGAAAGAATACGAGATGGAGGTGATGCGCGACGCTGACGATAACGTCGTGATCATTTGCTCGATCGAGAATTTTGATCCCATGGGGGTTCACACCGGTGACTCGATCACTGTGGCTCCTGCCCAGACACTTACCGATAAAGAATACCAGCGAATGAGAGATGCCAGTCTGGCGATTATTCGCGAGATCGGTGTCGAGACTGGAGGATCGAATATTCAGTTTGCGATCCATCCAAAAAACGGACGGATGATCGTCATCGAAATGAACCCTCGAGTGAGTCGATCCAGCGCTTTGGCAAGTAAAGCGACCGGGTTTCCAATCGCCAAGATTGCTGCGAAACTCGCCGTCGGTTATCGCTTGTGGGAACTCAAAAACGATATTACCCAAAAAACCCAAGCTTGCTTCGAGCCGACGATCGACTACGTCGTTACCAAGATTCCTAGGTTTGCGTTTGAAAAATTCCCCGAAGCCGATTCGACCCTCACTACGCAGATGAAGAGCGTGGGAGAAACCATGGCTATCGGTAGAACTTTCAAGGAATCCTTTCAAAAAGCCCTTCGAGGACTCGAAGTCGGTGCCTTCGGCTTTGGTTGCGATAGCAAGGATCTGTGGTACACCGATCGTCGACCCGACGAAGAAGAGATTCACAACAAGCTATCGAGGCCAAACGCGGATCGCGTTTGGTATCTGAGGTACGCTTTGCTCAGCGGCAAGAGCATCGAGGAAATTCATGCGATCACGGCCATCGACCCGTGGTTCCTGGATCAACTCGAACAGATTGTCGAGATGGAAAAATCCTTGCGCAGAACCGGTTCGCTGAGTCTGGCCAGCACCGATCAGATCCGCCAAGCCAAGCAAATGGGGTTTTCCGACCGCCAACTTGCGACTCTTCTTTCGAGCGATGACGAAGAGATGAGAGCTTGGAGACTCTCTCGAGGGATCAAGGCGACTTTCAAGTCGGTCGATACCTGCGCCGCAGAGTTCGAAGCCTACACGCCGTACTACTACAGCACCTACGAGAGCGAAGACGAAACTCCCCTGAAGCAGCCAGGCAAAAAACGAGTCATGATCCTCGGTGGTGGCCCAAACAGAATCGGGCAAGGTATCGAGTTTGACTATTGCTGCTGCCACGCAAGCTATGCATTGCGACAAATCGGCATCGAGTCGATCATGGTCAATAGCAATCCAGAGACTGTCAGCACTGATTACGACACAAGCGATCTATTGTTCTTCGAGCCCCTGACGACCGAAGATGTACTGAACATCTACGATCGCATGCAACCCGATGGTGTGATTGTCCAGTTTGGAGGACAGACCCCTCTAAATCTTGCAAGGGCCCTTGCCGATGCCGGTGTGCCGATTGTCGGTACAAGCGTCGAAACGATCGAAGATGCCGAGGACCGTGAGAAATTTCAGAAGCTCATCCATGAACTCTCGCTCAAACAACCGGCCAACGGCATTGCTCGAACCATGGAGCAAGCTCGTTCGGAAGTTCAAAAAATCGGCTTTCCTTGCTTGGTCCGACCCAGCTTTGTTCTAGGCGGACGGGCGATGGAAATCTGCTACGATCATTCCCAATTCGAACGCTTTGTCGCCGAAGCTTTCGTTGTAGCCCAGGGCCAGCCGGTTCTGATCGATCGATTCCTTGAGGATGCCATCGAAGTCGATGTCGACGCGGTTTCTGATGGCCAAGACGTCGTCATCATGGGAATCATGGAGCACATCGAAGAAGCCGGAGTTCACTCGGGCGATTCGGCCTGCGTGATACCTTCGTTCACCTTGAGCCAGGAAGTTCTCGCAGAGATACGGCAATCGACAAAAGCCATGGCCCAGCGGCTTAGGGTCGTCGGGTTGATGAACGTGCAATTTGCGATCAAAAAAGAGGATGACGGCAACCAGCACGTCTATGTCCTGGAGGTTAATCCCAGAGCGAGTCGCACCGTTCCGTTCGTGGCCAAGGCCACCGGAGTCGCTGTTGCCAATATTGCGGCCAAGGTCATGGTCGGCAAGAAACTTAAGGAACTCGGTGTAACATCGGAACCTGTTCCCAAGAGCATATCGGTCAAAGAAGCGGTTTTTCCATTTAGAAAATTCGCTGGGGTCGATATCGTCCTGGGCCCGGAAATGCGTTCGACCGGCGAGGTGATGGGAATCAGCGACGATTTTGCGATCGCATTTACCAAGAGCCAGATCGCTGCCGGGACTGTCTTGCCAACGCAGGGGAACGTCTTTTTGAGCATTGCCTCAAGACAGCGCCAGGGGATCGATTGTTTGGCCAAGCAACTTCATGATATGGGTTACAAGTTGCTGGCCACGACTGGCACTGCATTAGAGATCGAGAAGGCTGGGATTCCTGTCACACGGATAAAGAAACTGGCAGAAGGGAACCCGAATCTCATCGACTATCTCAAGAACGACGATGTCAGTTTGATCATCAATACCCCCAATGGCAAAGGGGCTAGGACCGACGAAGGTCGTATTCGGGCCGCTTCGGTGCAGTATGGGGTTCCTTGTATAACGACTTTGTCTGCGGGCCGTGTGGCCGTGGAAGCCATGCTTGCGAGCCGAAACAAAGAGGTCGAAGTCCTCTCGCTCCAAGAACGATTCGCATAGTTCGAGGATCGTCTCACTCGTCATTGTTCAACGGCTGTCTATTGTTCAACGGCTGCCTATTGTAAAACGGCTGCCTATTGTTCAACGGCTGTCCTCAGCCGTTTTC
>Ga0082207_1000566_pt1 | contig 20737 bp, 17 predicted proteins | sample LakMenEpi10Aug09_FD_71540 | JGI IMG/M metagenome (GOLD analysis project Ga0082207, IMG submission 71540)
TGGGTGATCAATAAAACCGGTTCGATCACCACGGCTCTCCCAAACTCGGTAGACCGCAGCTCCGAAGTAGTGTTAAGTCCGAATCCTGGTGCAGGCCCCTATCGATTGCAATATCCCCCGCGTCTGTTCAATACGCTGGAGATCTATGATGCAAACGGACGGATCATCCGTTTGCAAACTATAGGTCAACTTCAAACACTGAGTACGATCGAATCACTTCCTTCGAGCGGATCCTATTTCATTCGACTCAGCGGTAAGGGACAAATGGCAACGAAGAAGCTGATCGGAATTCGATAAATTTTGAACAATTGTATAGCGCCTATTTTCTATAGGAAACATGTTCGATCCATGAATAATCGGATAGTGTAGGGTCGACTGCAATCACTCGATCATTCGCTTTATTCGACAATATGACAAAATCATGATCCTTCAAGAAAGGAGAAGAAAAAAACTTATGGATATCGACAGTCAGAATATGCAATTTGCCTTGGTGTGTTTCCACTTTCCAATTTTCATTCAGCTTGTTTACTTGCAGTAAATAGCTGCAAGTGGCAGCAAAAAAGTTAGCATAACCTACACAATGGGCATTTTTTGAAAAAATCAATCGGTTGGGATCGTTTTGGGTATGTGAAGTTGCATAGGATAAGTGATCGGTAGTTGTCTCTATTGCTACTTCCACAACGTCTTCAATTGACTTTATCTTAGTTTCGGAACTACTTGAATCGATAAACTTAGCTAAGGCAGGCTTCACCGGATATCTGCCCGACCGTAGGCCTACTGAGTGATATGAAACAAGGTTTCGATACAAAAATCCCTGAAACAGGATCACGAATGCAAAGATGGCGAAACCTATGATCAAAATACGCTTCATAGATTACAAGCCATATTTATCTACCAGCAAGATCAACGCAGCCATATTCACAGCACCCAGTTCGAGCTCACGTTTATTAACTGCTTCAAACGTGTCGTTGCGCGCGTGGTGATAATCGAAATAGCGTTGAGAATCGGGTTGTAGTCCGGCTACAGGTGTTTGGAAGGTTCGGTTCAGCGGACCGATATCGGCGCCCCCACCCCCTTTTACAAATTCACTGCAACCGTAAGGTGCGATCAGCGAACGCCAACTGCTTACTTTCTCGAACTGTGCATCACTAATGGTGAATCCGAAGGCACGGGGCGTGAATCCACCTGCATCTGACTCGAGTGCAAAAATGTGTTTCTCTCCTTTTGCTTTTGCTTCCTCTGCATATTTATTTCCACCACGCAAGCCGTTTTCTTCATTGGCGAACAACACAAATCGAATGGTACGCTTCGGCTTATAGCCGATGGCCTTGAATGCGCGGAGGATCTCGATGGTTTGCACACATCCGGCTCCATCATCGTGTGCGCCTTCACAATTATCCCAGCTGTCGAGATGTCCGCCGACAGTGATGATCTCTTCCGGGAACTCGGTGCCTTTCAGTTCACCGATGATATTATGTCCCATTACATCCGGGAGAAAATAACCGTAGGTTTTTAGAGATACAGTGGTTTTGTTGCTGACAAGATGTTGCGCCAACCAGTCCGCATCTTTGAGTCCGATCGCCACCGCCGGGATTTTCGCGTAGGCCGAATCGTATCGAGTAGAACCGGTATGCGGGTGGTTGTCGGTACTGTGGCTCAAGCTTCTCACGATGACGCCGACGGCACCATATTTAGCGGCGCGGGATGGTCCTTGTGCACGATACTTATTCGCATCGCTGTACGCTTCGAAGGTGCGTACCATCGAATTATTGAATGCATAATTATAAAATACGATCTTACCCTTGACCTGATCCTTCTTGGCTTCCAGTTCATCGAAAGAGTTGACCAACACTACATCAGCCGTTACACCCTCCTTACCGGCACCAATGCTGTTACCGAGTGCCACCACATCTAATGGACGTTTTCCTGTCTTTAGGATCACGGACGCCTCATCTATTCCGCCACGCACCCAATGTGGAACCAAGCAGGATTGCTTCCAGACTTGATCACCACCTGCAGATCGTAGCGCTTTGAATCCCCATTCTTCTGCCTGATACATTTGTTGTGACCCGGCCAGACGTCCTCCGATGGTTTTGGTCAGCACCCGCAGGTTCTCATAAGCCTGACTGTTCATCAGGATCTCATTGGCCAGTGTTTGAATCTGGGCGGAATCCGTTTGGGCATTCGCTGAAATCAGGGACAAGGCTGCGAGTACAACAAGAAGGCGCTTCATTTCCGTTTTTCCTTTAAAGATAAGAAACAGCGTAGCGGAAGGAAAAGGTTAACTTTATTCCCCTTTGAACGTTATCGGAACATGCGTATAGGAATTGTTTGTTATCCCACCTTCGGTGGATCCGGAGTATTGGCTACCGAGTTGGGTAAGGCCCTGGCCCAGGAGGGGCATTCGGTGCACTTCATCACCTATCAGCAGCCGGTTCGGTTGACGGAATTCCTCCCCAACCTGTATTATCATGAGGTACAGGTGCCTACGTATCCCTTATTCGATTTTCCGCCATACGAAACCGCCTTGGCCAGTACCATGGTGGACGTCATTCGCAATCACGAATTAGATCTCTTACACGTACACTATGCGATCCCGCATGCATCAGCAGCTTATATGGCCAAGCAGATACTGCGGTCGGAGGGAAAAGACATCCCGGTGATTACCACTTTGCATGGAACCGATATCACACTGGTGGGTCGTGATAAGACCTATGAACCCGTTGTCACGTTCTCCATCAATCAGAGTGACGCCATCACGGCTGTGTCAGAAAATCTTCGACAGGAGACCTTGAATCATTTCAAGATCAAGAAACCGATCGAGGTGATTCACAACTTCGTGGATACGGCTCGTTTTCGACGTAAGCCCATCGATGCTTTTCGTCAGGTATTGGCGCCCAAAGGAGAAAAGATCATAGTGCATGCTTCCAATTTCCGGAAGATCAAACGCATCCCTGATGTAGTTCGCATATTCGCTGCCCTTCGAGCCGAGGTGCCGGCTAAATTATTATTTGTCGGGGACGGACCTGAACGCAGTACTGCAGAGGAGCTGAGCCGTGAACTGGGTGTTTTCGATTGCGTTCGTTTTGTCGGCAAGCAGGATCAGATCGAAGATATTCTCTCGATCGCCGATCTGTTCTTACTCACGTCTGAGTATGAGAGTTTCGGATTGGCTGCGCTCGAGGCCATGGCTGCGGGTGTGCCCGTGATCAGTACCGATGCCGGTGGATTGGGAGAGATCAACATCGATGGAAAAACCGGATTCACCTGTGCAGTGGGTGATGTGGCCGGAATGAGTCAGCGTGCCATTGAACTATTAACAGATGAATCAATGTTGCAGCGATTTCGAGAAGCTGCCCGAGAGCAGGCAGGTGCATTTGATCTGAGTCGGATCTTACCCGTGTACGAAGCGCTCTATAATAAAGTGATCAAGTAAACCTTTTATACTTATCGACGAAGCCAGGGTTTCGGATCGATGTTCTTGGTTTCCATCATGAGGATAAGATCGACCTGTCCGCCATCTCCCTCTTCACTTCTTCCTGTCTTTCCGATCGACTGTCCCGTTTTAACCGCAGTCCCCTTACTGACCGACACACTGGTCAGATTACTGTAGGTAGTAAAATATTTACCGTGACGGATGGTAACCGCCATTCCGTCTCCCAGATTAAAAATACCGATCACATCTCCATCAAATACCGATTTCACCGACATGCCGGAATTGGGCGTTGAGATGGAAATGCCCGGATTGTCGAATGTGAGTAAGGTGTTCTCGATCTTATTGGGACCGAAATTGGATGTGACCACTCCATTATCTACCGGCCAGGGTAAACGTCCCCGATTGTTCTGAAAGCCGCTGTTCAATTCCACATCGCGTGCGGTGAGATCAAGATACGTTGGTTTCGAGGTGGGATTGGGATCAATGCGTCTACTTCCGCCACCTCCGCCAGCCCCTTTATCTGCCGGCTTGGGATCACCTGTTTTAGGTGCCGCTGCTTTTGCTTTTGCCCTTGCGGCTTCGATCTCTCTTTTTACGATTGCATTGATAGAGGAGAGTAATTCTTTATCCCGCTTCTTTTTGGCTGCGATCTGCTTTTGAAACTCACGCTCTTTGGATTTGAGCTGGTTGACCACCGCATCTTTTTGCTTCCGCTCTTGTCCCAGTTCGTCCACCTTTTTTGCCTGCACGGTCATCACCTGACTCTTCTCTTCTTTTCGAACCAGTTGCTCTTTTTGACGAGCAGCGATCAATCGCTGATGGTCCTCGATATTAGCTACTTGTTTCTCCCGATGTGCCCGGTAGGTACGGAGATAATCCATCCGCTTCAACGCATCGTTGAAATTACTGGCGGAAAAAATAAAGTTGATGTAATCATAATTGCTTCGATAGCGATAGGCATAAACGACACTACGGGCATATTGAACACGCAGGGTGTCGAGCTGTTTGTTCAGGCGATAGATCTCCAATTCGCTGAGGTAGATATTATCCTCGATGTTTCGGATCTCTCGGTTGATAGAATTCAGGTATCGTTCCTGAAGTTGGATTTTTCGATTGAGCAGATTAAGCTGACTGAGCGTCTGTTTTTTTTGAGACTTGACCTGATCGTATTGTTGTTGTATCTCGTTGAGTTCTCGCTGGATCTCTTTTCGCTCAGCCTCCAGGGTTGCTTTCTCATTCACCGGTTGTGCCGTAGCAATAGTGGCCCAGAGTAAGAGTAGGGGAAGCAGAAGACGAAAAACCATGTAATGAGTTGAAAATTGAATGAGGTATGAAGCAATTTGCGAAATTAAACGCGAAAACCTTACTCAATCTTATAGTTTTTAGGGACAACGAATGGGAAGCTTAACGTTTCATTAAAAGCATATTGCTTGTAGTTCAATTTTACGAGCAGGTTTTTCTTCTCTGATACCTGAACGGTACGGCGACGGGAAAACCAAACCCCTTGCTTGTTCTCGTAATCGACGTAAGAGAGATAACTGGAGCGCGGTCGGTTAACATTGACATCATCCAGCTTGTAGCTGTTGATCAGTTTATCCGACTCTCCGATGGTTAGCAGTTTACGAAAAAGCGCATTAGTTCCTTGCAGCGCGATCTGTCCGCCACTACGTGAATAGTTGAAGAAAGCGGAATCCATGAAAACCGGATTGCCGACCAGCAGGTCCTGTAAGGAACGCAGATCCAGCGGAAGCGAGGTAATCTCTTGGAGATAGGTTATCGGCCGGGTGAAATAGGTCTTATCCTGCTTATTCATCACTTTAACCGAGTCGGGTGTGATACAGGCACGAACCCCCTCAATACCGAAGATGGCCGTTAGAGAGAGCCAGATCAGGCTATCGCGTTGAATGCGCACTTGTACGTTCACATTCAGGTTTTTGCCATCAGACTCTTCATAATCAACATCGATCTTACCTGAAAAACTCTTGAATTCGATCCGGTTGGCCAACACGGAATCGTATTGACGTTGAATAAATCGGATTGAATCTGCCTGAGCCGCCTCCAGCGCCTGTTTAGCGATGGCAGCAGAATCGATGCGGGTATTGATGGCCGTCTGGATCTTGCGGGTTCCCCGGCAGGCGGAGAGACCGATAAGGATAATGCCGATCAGCAGTGTATATCGATTGAGGTATCTGTTCATTTTTTTCCGGTATGTCCGAATCCGCCTTCGGATCGGGGGGTTTCATTAATTTGATCTACAGGGACCCACTCTATTTGCTCCACCTGTTGGATCACCATTTGTGCGATGCGGTCTCCGTCCTGTATGATGCTCGAATGGTCAGAAAGGTTGATTAAAAGAATCTTAATTTCTCCACGATAGTCGGAATCGATTGTTCCGGGCGTATTCAGGCAAGTGATGCCTTGCTTCAGCGCTAATCCGCTTCTGGGGCGGATCTGTGCCTCATAACCGAAGGGCAGTTCAATAAATATTCCGGTCGGGATCAGTTCTCGTTGCAAAGGTTGCAGGGTGATGGGGGCCGTAAGAAAGGCCCGTAAGTCCAGTCCGGACGAACCCTCCGTTGCATAGGCCGGTAAGGGATGAGGGGAGCGATTTACGATCTTGACCGGAAGGACTGACATGACGCAAAGATAACGGCCCGATACGGCCGATTACCCTTGCTTTTTCAACAGGGCTGTGGCTTGTGCCATGAGCCCTTCTTCTCTTCCCGCAAAACCCATTTTTTCCGTGGTGGTCGCTTTGATCGAAATAGCAGACCGATCGACCTGTAGAATACCGGATATGGCTTCACGCATGGCATCTAGGTGGGGACTGATCTTGGGTTTTTCCAGACATAGAGTGGAGTCGATGTTCACGACTTCATAGCCTTCTCTCTGTATCAGTGAATGGGTGTGTGCCAGCAATTTTTTACTGTCGATATCCTTGAAGGCCGGGTCGGTATTGGGGAAATGAATGCCGATATCACCCAGCGCTAATGCTCCAAGCAAGGCATCGCAGATGGCATGCAGCAGTACGTCTGCATCACTATGTCCGAGTGCGCCTTTGTGATGGGGTATCTGAACGCCTCCGATCCAGAGGGCCCTACCCTCAACCAGTTGATGAAAATCGATGCCGGTACCGATGCGATAACTCATAATGGGGCAAATATCCTGAAAAATAAAAGTCCCGCCGAAGCGGGACTTTTACCTTCTCTAATGAATGATTATTTTTTCTTCTCCAGATCGAACGCCACAGAGAAACGCAGCGTGTTAGACAGCGGGTTACGCGTCACACCAGCACCCGTGGGGATCAGGTAAGCAAAGTTGAATTGGAATACATTGTAAACAACGCCCAGACCAGTTGTGAAGTAGCGACGGTTACCCTTCGTTACATTCTCGTAGAAATAACCGGCACGGAGGTTGAATTGGTTGTTGTATGTATACTCAGCACCAACTGACCACTGGAACTCCTTCAGCTCTTCACCGAACCCACCCGGAGCATCTCCGAATGAGCTCAACCAGCTGCTAACAACACCCTTGGTGCGGTAAGCGGCCAGCGCAGCAGCATCACCCTCTGCAGGAGGAGTAGGCACTAACAGTTTGTTTGTTTCCAGACCGAAAGAGAGTGAATTTTTGTCGTTGTACTTCTTCGTGTAGTTCACACCGGCACCGAGGTTAGCAGGGATGAAATCCTTAGCATCGGCATTGTCGGTATAAGCAATTTTAGAACCCAGGTTAGAAAGGGTTACACCCCAAGCCAGACCGGAACCAGAAGCTCCTTTGTTGGTGTGATAATATCCCAGATCTGCAGCGATCGCGCTACCAGCTTGGTAAGTAGTGCTACCAACGGTAGTACCACCAGCCAGGTTAGAGTTGATGTACTTCAAAGTGATACCAACACCACTCTTGTCGTTCAACTTACGGCTATATCCGAGGTCTACACCGAATTCACGGGGACGGAAGTTACCGAAGTCATTACCGAGATTGTCGGTAAAGGTGATGTTACCGAGGCTGAAATAGCGAACAGATCCAGTGATAGCCTGATCGTCGGACATTTTGTAGAAACCTGAAACAGTAGCCAGGTAAACATCGTTCACCAGGTCACGCATCCAAGGAGTATAAGTAGCAGAGATGTTGGCTTTTGATTTGTTGAAAGCAGCCTTACCCACGTTCCAAAGTCCGGAGTAAGCATCCGCGCTAGTGGCGATTCCCAATTCACCCATTCCACCGGAACGAGCATCAGGAGAAATACGCAAGAAAGGAACAGCCGTAGTGACCACATTGATAGGGTCAGCCTGGGCCATAACATTGTTTGACACACCGCAGAACATGAGCAGTGCAGCCGTGAGTTTCAAAGCAGTTGGTCTCATTAGAAAGGTTTTAGAGTGGTGTAAATATAGGGGCTTTTCTAGAAAACCCGTGTAAAAAAAGATTTTTTTTCGGGAGCAAAGGCCCTGAAACTCATGGATTTCCGCAAGTTATAACCCTTTTACCCGCGAGGATAACGGCGAACAAAGGCCTTTATTGTAAAAGAGTTAAAGAAATTATAAACACTAGAGGATAACCAGCTTCCCCAGGTGTCGGGCCTCCCCTTTTCCGGCGGCACTGACCTTTAATCGGTACAGATAGGTACCTCGTCCGAGGCGATCTCCTTGATCATCCCGTCCATCCCATTCCAGGTCACGCGAAAAATTCCCCTCGGTAAGGACCGTTGACCGGATCGTGCGTACCACCCGTCCGGTTATGGTCATTACCTCCACCGCCACGTTCAGGACCTGTCCAGGGGCATTGTGCTCGAACCAAAAAGCCGTTCGGGCCGTGAAGGGGTTGGGATAATTCAATACCCGCTGAATACGAAGTGCCCCCGGCTCGCCCACCACGAACGTGAGAGTGCGTTCCGACGGATTGTTCAGTACGTCCCAAGCCCGAAGTTTGATCGAATAGGCCCCTGGCTCCAAAACCGGCAGCGGAAACCGGATCCGACCGGATTTATAGGTGTCGGCGTCTGACTGGTAGAAATCATTCAGCAGGAAGGTTGAAGGTTGAGGGGTGTAGGATGAATTTGTTGAGAGGTTTGTGGGTGAAAGCGTAGCTATGATGTCGTGTCCGATGCCGCCGGCCGTATTGATTCCGGAGGAGTCGGAAAGTTGTGCCAACAGAATAGGTGACTCATTAGTCAGCCCACCCTCGGCAAAGCCCTCTTCATTTAGGGAAAGACGAATACCCGGTCCTTCGTTATCCAAAAAAATACCCGACGCCTGATCACCGAACAGAACCGAATCAGCGTAGCCCTTGGCATCGCGTAAGGGGGAGCGTGCATAATAAGAGATACGTCCACGCCCAGGCACCGGATTCATATCCAGCGGGGCGGTGAATTCAAATTGAAAACGTCCGTTCGTCACCGTAGAGATCCCACTGAACAAAACTCCACCCGGCATTTCAACGGGCACGGAAAAAGAACCCGGATCATTGCCGAGCGTACGCTGCGTACGGGGTTTATCATACACGGTCGGAAAAACCGAGCCATTGAAATCCGGGAAGCGAATACCGTTCCGATCAACCACTTCCCCTTCAATCACCACTCGTTGTCCGGCCTTGATGGTGTCTAAAAAAGAGAGTGGGCGACCATTGATCCGAAGCGTTCGTACTTCAGCTGTGGGATAAGCAAGGGTCAGTGCCGGATCACCGAGCAGACTGAATTTCCGATTGTTCACCCGATCGGCAGATGTCTGATACGTAAGATTTTTCGCCTGACGGATCGATTCACCCAGTGATAGATATTTTCCCGACGCCTCCGGTTGCAGTGCGGTGCGCAGATAATTTTCATTGAGGATCCGGTTGCTGAATGCAAATACGGGTCTGGCGGTCGATAGTAAAGCGATCCCACCGGAAGCCGGTTTGAGTAGCAATCGTTCACCCAATCCCCTGACAGCGGGATTATCAAAGGGTGCAAAATCACAGGTGGCCACAATGAAAAGTGGCAGCCTGTCGGGATTGTTCCAATTCTCTACCGAGGACCGAGAAACCAACACCTCCTCTGCCAACTGATCCTTTCCACCATGACCTGAATAATTGACAATGAGATTGCCTTTGAACACTTCTCTGTCGAGTGCCTGATTGGCCTCGGGATAACGCGTTCCGCCGGCACCGGCCTGCTGACGAAAAGCATCCAGATAGATCTTGCGGGGGTCGAGCCAGGGCGCCAGCTGTTGCGAAACAGCGACCATTCCTTCTGCATCGTTCAGGTGCAGATTTCCATCCTCGTCATCCGCCACGAACGATAACCGTGTGCGCCAACTTCCCATAGCGGTTGTATCATCGTAGGCGATCAGTTTATCAACAAACGTCATCGCCTCCAAGAGTGTTCTGGCAGGGATGCGACCGATACCCAGATCCAGCAGATTACTGATCGCCGGATTATTTATATCCTCCGCATCATCCAGAAAACCAAAATAATCATCGGTGCAATATGTGCCGAGCGGATCCAGTGATTCGGGACTTTGATAAACCGGGATCGGTCGATCGTTGTTGCGAACCCGATTCTTCGGATCGTAAGATCCGGCACCCATCAACAGCAAATAACGGGGACGATCGGCAGGTGTGTTGCGGGCACGATCATAATACATCTTCATCAGATCTCGAATGGCCGTCGGATCATTACTGCCGCCACCGAATTCCTCTCGCACCTGTTCGATGGGAAGAACCTGTACCCGTAACCCTCTTTTATTGCGGTGATGCACCGCTAGTTTTTCGGCCGCGTTTCGCCAAGCATTCGGTACCACGATCACCATATCGGTGGCAGGGGCTCCATGAAGATCCTGATTGGATACCGCTCCGATGAATTGCGGCGCGGGAAAATCATTTCCGGTGAACGCCACATAGGAACGGATTTTATCTGGTGTTGTTTGCACGGTATACAGCGTACCGTTGCGGTCGCCCGATAATCGGCGTGCATCGAAGGGATCGGTCACATCCCAGACCGAGAGATCATTGGGTGCTGCCTGCCATTGATAGCGAACGGCGGATGGCCCGACCGAACCCGGATCACTGAACGATAACATTTTTATACCGCTCATGGATAAGGCGCGCGGCACGAATACCTCGATGCGATCGAGCCAACCTTGCGCTCCGAAGGCACCCGGCTGGTATTGGTAGCGAAGATCAAGTGTGGAGGATGAGATCGTTGTCGTAAAAACATCTGTTCGCGCAATGGCGAAAGGGTCGTATTGATTGGTGCCGACAGGAGGAATGGTTTGCTGTCCGACGTCCTGCCCATTCAACCGAAGATCGAACCGGGATCCGGATCCGGTGCTTCTTGCCAAGACATAACTGCGCAGGATGGCTTGTCCGCCAGCAATAGCATTGGGAAAACTGAAAGGAAGATCTTTCACCAGCGACTTGCCCGGTGCCTGTGCCAGCTCGTCACCGAACCATTGTTGTCCGCTCGACAACAGATTCACGGAATCGAGCTCGTACACCTTCCGATCGTAAAAACGATCGATGATGGTGCCAGTGGATCCCGATGCAACTTGTGTGGAAATACGTTTACCGACTCCGCCGATGCTCAAGTAGTAATAGGCACTGTCGCTGTAGAGATTTTTGCGAAAGGAAAACGGGGTTGGACCGGACTCAGGGACCCAGACATGTGGCCCTGCCGAATGAAAAAGAATGTGATCGTTCACGTTGAACTGCCCGTCGCCGCCATCGAATACTTCAATGGCAATTTCACGCAGGTCATCCACATAAAACGATGAATTGGATTCACCCAGCACCTGCCCGCCTTTGCTGAAAAGCCGCAGGCCGGCGGAGGGAATCGGCAAATTGGCGATGCCGACTGTTTGGATCCTGGCTCCGTCGATGCGGTAAATCCCCTCACTGGGCACCCCAAGCTTATACCAGTTTCCGGTAGCGAGTACCGAACGGGACGCATAGGTACGCTGTGCTACGCCGTTGGCAGGGCATAGCACAAACGCTAAAAAAATCAAAAAAACAACGGCTCGGACCATTTCTAATCCCTTGGTTCTTTGGGATTTCTCCCCTTAAAATTTAGTAAATCCCCTATTCCCCGTGTCGCCGAAAGCGTTTATATTCGCAATTCGTCCTCCGGGTTTGATCGCGCATGCAATAAAACCCATCCGGGGCCGTTAAAAGTATTCCAATTCATAGGTTTATGCAACAACGTCTGAAAACCCTCTCCTGGCTCTTCGCCGCCACCGTCCTCTTCAGCTCCTGCAAAGGCGGATTGTTCGGCAAAAAGAAATTCGATAAATCCGATGCCACTGGGTGGAACTACAACGATAAGAATCAAGGCGGTTTCCGTGTCGCCAAATCCCAAGAGCAAGGCCTGGGGCCCGGCTTGGTATTTGTGGAGGGCGGTACTTTCATGATGGGACAAACCGAAGAGGATGTGATGGGCGACTGGAACAACATTCCGCGTCGCGTATCTGTGCCTTCCTTCTACATGGACCGTAGTGAGGTAACGAACGTACACTATCGCGAATACCTGCACTGGCTGAATCGCGTGTTCGATCCATCAGATCCCCAATACATTCCGGTGATTCAAGGTGCCATGCCCGATACACTCGTATGGCGCAGTGAGTTGAGCTTCAACGAGCCGATGGTGGAATATTATTTCCGTCACCCCGGATTCAATGATTATCCGGTTGTGGGTGTTAGTTGGGAGCAAGCTAAAGACTACTGCCTCTGGCGTACCGATCGCGTAAACGAGAACACGCTCATCCAAAAAGGCTATATCAACAAATCGAACATGAAACCTGGCGCACAGCAGGGCGACAATAACTTCAATACGCGGTCTTATCTGCTCGGACTCTACAATGCACCTCCCGGTTCGGCCATGAAGAAAAAAGGAAGCGGCCTGCCTCCTATGCCTGCCACGGTTGAATCCGGAACCATGCTTCCCGAATACCGTCTCCCAACAGAAGCTGAGTGGGAATACGCGGCGTACGGTTTAATCGGACAAAACCCCCGTACTTCCCTGAAAGAAGGAAAGCGTGGTGAGGAATTGCAACAGAATAAACAAGTATATCCCTGGGCTCAAAACGTAAATGGACTGCGCGATTCACGTCGCGGCAGCTGGCAGGGTGTGTTTCTCGCCAACTTCAAAAGAGGTTCGGGCGATAACGCGGGTGTGGCCGGTGGTCTGAACGACCGTGCCTTCTATACAGCGCCTTCAAAATCTTTCTACCCCAATAATTTCGGCTTATACAACATGGCCGGCAACGTAAGCGAGTGGGTGGAAGACACCTACCGTCCGCTCTCTGCTCTTGACTATGATGATCAGCCTGCACCGTTCCGCGGTAACAAATACAAGAAACTGTATGTGACCGATCCAACCACACTCGACCCGTCTGCTCGTTACGAGAAAGACAGCTTGGGTCGCGTTCGAATGGACTCCGTAACCGTTGCCGAAAGCAAAGACCGACGCAATTATCAGCGCGGGAATGTGATCGACTTCCTCGACGGTGATGACCTGTCAATGGCCGAATACAAATACAAAGAATCTACGCTGCTCGATCCGGAGCGCTCCAAAGTTTACAAGGGTGGTAGCTGGAACGACCGTGCTTACTGGCTGAGCCCCGGTGCCCGTCGCTACCTCGAGCAAGATCAGGCCATGAGTACAATCGGATTCCGTTGCGCCATGAGCCGCCTCGGATCTCCTGAAGGAAATCGTCGCAAGACCGGACAGCATTTCCCGACCCGTCGCCAGAAGCGCTGATCTTCCAATAACATTCATCGAAACCCTCCCCTGTGGAGGGTTTTTTGTTGGTAGTTTTGTCGCATGTCGATCGAATCACTCTATCAGATCTATTTACAACATCCCAACGTACAAACAGATACCCGCGCACTGACCCCGGGCTGTTTGTTCTTTGCCCTAAAAGGAGAAAAATTCAATGGCAATGGATTTGCAGCCAAAGCAATCGATCAGGGCGCAGCCTATGCCATCATTGACGAAGCGGCCTATTCGATCGAAGGGAAAACGATCTGCGTCGACAATGTTCTACGCACATTGCAGCAACTCGCTGCCCACCATCGAAAGCAACTGAAGATTCCGGTCATCGGCATCACCGGCAGCAACGGAAAAACCACTTCCAAAGAATTGGTTCATGCCGTACTGTCCACAACGTATCGAACCGCTACTACGGTCGGCAATCTGAATAATCACATCGGTATCCCGCTAACGCTGCTTCGGATTCCCCTCGACGCGGAAATAGCAGTGGTAGAAATGGGCGCCAATCACCAGCGTGAGATCGCCGGCTATTGCGACTATGCAGCTCCCTCGCATGGCATCATCACCAATTGCGGAAAGGCGCATCTGGAAGGTTTCGGTGGCGTGGAAGGGGTACGCAAGGGAAAAGGAGAGCTATACGATCATCTCCGTTCGATGAACGGAACAGCGTTCATCATGTGGGACTATGACTACCTCCGCACCATGAGCACCGGCATCGAAACAATCATAAAATACGGAACGGCTGAATCTGATATCGAAGGAAAGATCTTGCAGGCACAACCTTTTCTGGAAGTGGAAATGACAAAAGGATCGGTAAGCGACACGATTCGCACGCAGTTGGTGGGTGACTACAATTTGCCGAATGTATTGATGGCTGTATCCGTCGGACAATACTTCGATGTGTCTCCGGAAAAGATCAAACAGGCCATCGAATCCTATACCCCCTCCAACAGCCGCTCGCAATTGGTAAAGCAAGGAACCAATAATATCATTCTCGATGCGTACAACGCAAACCCAAGCAGCATGCGCGGCGCCATTGAGAATCTGATACGCCTTCAAGCCGATAACAAAGTATTGATGCTCGGCGCGATGGCCGAACTCGGTGAAGAAAGTTTGGACGAACACAGACAGATTGTGAATCTGATCGGACAGTCCGATTGGAAAGCGGTTGTGCTCGTTGGAGGAGACTTTATGAAGATCGAGCACCCTTATGTTTCACTACCGGACTCCTCCGCTGCCCGCGATTGGTATCAGCAACAATCGTTCAAGGATTGTCACCTGCTGATCAAAGGAAGTCGAAGTCAGCAAATGGAAAAGATCCTACAATCATAAAGATGGAAGTGAAAAATATATACACGCAATTCGAACCCGAGCTTCTCGAACTGCTGGAAGAAAAAGGAATGCACAAAACATTCGCAGCGGGCGAAGTGATCCTGCGGACCGGACAATACATCAAGTCCACCGCATTGATCTTATCCGGTCGGGTCAAGATCTATCGCGAAAACGAAGAGGGTGGCGAATTCCTCATGTACTTTCTGCAAGCCGGACAAGCCTGTGCCGTCTCCATGATCTGTGCCCTGCAAGCCGATACCAGCGAGATCATGGCTAAAGCAGAGGAAGAAACGGAAGTATTATTGGTGCCCGTGGAACTCATGGAATCCATGATGACCAAATACCGCAGTTGGTATCAATACGTGATCCAGACCTATCGAAGCCGCTTCGATGAAATGCTGACGGTGGTGGATCACATAGCCTTTCAGAACATGGACGAGCGATTGGAATTCTACCTGAAACGCTATGCCGAGCAAACCGGAAAAAAAATGTTGGAGCTCTCCCATCAGCAAATCGCTGACGACCTGAACTCCTCCCGCGAAGTGATCTCTCGCTTATTGAAGAAAATGGAGCAACAGGGTCGCGTCAAGCTGCACCGCAACCTGGTCGAGGTGGTTAAGTGAGTCCCGTGACCAATGTCACATTACCACCGGCAAGAGGTTCGTAGTGTTGCCAAAATTTCAACATGGAAATACTCGGCTACCTCGCATCGCTTTTGATCGGTCTCTCACTCGGACTCATCGGCGGCGGCGGCTCCATCCTCACCCTGCCTGTATTGGTTTATTTATTCGGCGTATCTCCTACCCTGGCCACCGCTTATTCCTTATTCATCGTCGGTACGGCGAGCTTGGTCGGTGCCTGGCCCAAACATAAAGAGGGGCTGATCAATTACAAAACCGCGATCGTTTTCGGGGCCCCTTCCATCGCGGCCGTTTTCATCACCCGAAAATTCATCCTCCCAGCCATACCGGACTCCTTGTTCACCGCCGGAACATTGAACATAACAAAGGATCTCCTGCTGATGGTACTGTTCGCCATCCTGATGGTAGCCGCTTCGATATCCATGATTCGTGAGGGTAAACCGGCGCAAAAGTCTACAGAAGGACCTCAACAATTCAATTACCCGCTGATCTTACTCGAAGGAACCGTGGTGGGCATATTGACCGGACTAGTCGGTGCCGGTGGCGGATTCTTGATCATCCCAGCCTTAGTAGTACTCAGCAAACTCCCCATGAAACAGGCCGTAGGCACTTCTCTTTTGATCATCGCCGCTAAATCCCTGATCGGATTTACCGGTGATCTGATGGGAGGTAAATCGATGGATTGGACCTTGCTGTTAGCCGTAACGGCCATCGCCATCGCCGGAATCTTCATCGGCAATAACCTCAGTCGCCGTATCAATGGAGCCGCCCTCAAGAAAGGTTTCGGGTGGTTTGTACTGGTGATGGGGACTTACATTCTGGTCGAAAGAATTATTACGCTGTTGAAATAATTGAATTTAACCCCGGTTGCTGCTTAATGTGAGCAAAGTCACTGTACGCTAGCATGAACCGACCGATCATTGCACTTCAATCAATCAAAAAAAGAAAAACCACATACTATGATCATCGAACAGATCTACACCGGATGCCTCGCACAAGGCGCGTATTACATTGAGATTAACGGAGAAGCGGTTGTCATCGACCCGCTCCGTGAAGTGGAGCCCTACATTCAAAAGGCTTCAAAGAACGGTGCCAAGATCAAATTTGTACTGGAGACTCACTTTCATGCCGATTTCGTATCAGGCCACGTTGACCTGAGCAAGAAAACCGGTGCACCCATTGTTTACGGTCCGACTGCCAAACCCGGATTCGATGCCATCATCGCCACAGACGGACAAGAATTCAACGTTGGAGATCTAACTATTAAGGTATTGCATACACCCGGTCACACGATGGAAAGCACTTGTTACCTGCTGAAAGATGCCTCCGGAAAAGATATTGGACTGTTCTCGGGTGATACGCTGTTTATCGGTGATGTAGGCAGACCTGACCTGGCTCAAAAAGTTGTAGCCGACCTCACGCAGGAGAAATTGGCCTCTTACTTATACGATTCACTCCGCACCAAGATCATGCCCCTCTCGGATGATATCACCGTGTATCCTGCCCACGGAGCTGGTAGTGCTTGCGGAAAGAACATGAGTAAGGAGACTACCGATACGCTTGGCAATCAAAAGAAAACCAACTATGCGCTTCGCGCAGATATGACAAAAGAAGAGTTCATCAAGGAAGTGATCACCGGACTGGTAGCACCTCCCGCTTACTTCCCCTTGAATGTGATGATGAACATTGAAGGATATGATAGCATCGATACCGTGCTGGAGCGTGGCAATCAAGCACTTTCACCGGAGGCGTTCGAAGCAGCCGCCAATGAAACAGGCGCATTAGTGTTGGATACGCGTGCCCCACAAACCTTTGCAGCCGGATTTGTTCCGAATTCGATCAACATTGGGATCGACGGACAATTCGCGCCTTGGGTAGGTGCCATGATTCCCGACATCAAACAGGAGATCCTGCTGGTTTGTGAGCCTGGTCGAGAAAAAGAAGTCGTTACGCGACTGGCCCGCGTCGGATACGATCACACCATCGGTTATCTGGAAGGTGGATTCGAGGCTTGGAAAAAATCCGGTAAAGAGATCGACCAGATCGAATCGATCGACACGGCTGAATTGTCGAAGCGCATGCAAGCCGACAACATCGAGATCATTGATGTACGCAAGAAAAGTGAATACCTCAGCGAGCATATGGCAGCCGCAGAGAATGCCCCGCTGGATTTCATCAACGACAGCATGGCTGAACTCGATAAGAACAAAACTTATTACGTGCATTGCGCCGGTGGTTACCGCTCTATGATCTTCAACTCGATCTTGCGTGCCCGCGGCTATGATAATTTGATCGATGTGAAAGGCGGATTCAAGGCTATTAAAGAGTCCGGTTCTTTCCAACTCACCGACTATGTTTGTCCAAGTACCTTACTCTAATTCAAAACAAAGACCATGTCACTGAAAGAAATACTTCATCATTCGGGGACCCGCATCATCGACGTGCGGGAACCCTTTGAATTTGCTGAAGATCATATTCCCGGCGCCGTTAACATTCCACTGAACTCCATACCGGCCCATGCAGAAGATATCCGCAACTTCAAATCACCCGTGGTGCTCTATTGTCGCAGCGGCAACCGTAGCGGCATGGCCCTTCGAACACTGAGCGGACTGGGCATTACTGAGCTTTATAATGGAGGCGGATTATTCGACATGAAAGCCCTGATGAACTAATTTTATACTCAACATGAAGAAAAATATCCTGATCGTCGTTGTTGCCCTGTTGGGACTCGCTTCCTGCAGCAACAAACAATTTCCGCAAAGCGGCTCGTCCATCGGATCTTCTCAATTACAGGAGATGACTACGAAAGGAAAAGTGAACCTGATCGATGTTCGTACGGAAGGGGAATATAAATCCGGACACATTCCCGGTGCTAGTCACATCGATGTGCTGCAAGAATCTAACTTTCTCCAGCAGATCCAGCAATTAGACCAGAGCAAATCATACGTGTTGATTTGTCAGAGCGGTCGCCGAAGCAAAACGGCCATGCGCCTGATGCAGGAAAAGGGTTTCAAAAAAGTGGTCGATCTCGACGGAGGCATGAACGGGTGGAAAGGCAATACCGAGAAATAATCGATTATGTCCTTTCTCCGCATTAGTATCGGCAGCCTGCTGCTGATGACAACGCTTATTGCCAACGCTCAGCACCAGGAGCTGAATGAACAGCCGAATATCTGGCAGAAAAAAACGAGTGAGGATTCTAATGCCGTTGTCAACTCATTCGGTGATCTGTTTCGAAAGGGAACGATCAGCGGACATTTCCGATCCTTCGGAATGACAACTATCAATGAAGGTGACCTGAAGGATTATCGATCCTGGGCCGTAGGCGGTGGTATCAAATTGCAGACCGCACCCCTACACGGATTTCAGGCCGGCATCAGCGGATTTTTCATTTACAATCTGGCCGGTACCGATCTCAGTATCCCCGATCCGATCACGCAACAAAACAATCGCTACGAGATCGCTCTCTATGACGTAGAGAACCCGACCAATCGATCCGATCTGGACAGATTGGAAGAACTATATATTCGATACCAATTCAAGCGAAGCAGTATCACCCTGGGTAAACAACTGCTGAACACACCCTTTATCAATTTACAAGACGGACGGATGCGTCCGACCGAAGTAGAGGGTGTATGGACTGAATGGAAATCCAAAAAGAACTGGCAGGCAAAAGCGGGATTCATTTACGGCGTATCCCCCCGAGGAACCGTTCGCTGGTATTCAGTAAAAAAATCGATCGGTATTTATTCCATGGGCGTGAATGAAAACGGACAACGCTCCGATTATGCCGTTAACCTGCAAACAAAAGGTATTCTTTTACACAACATTCAATACCAATCCAACAACCTGAAGATCCAATGGTGGAATCAATACACGGAAAACATTTTCAACAGTTCGTTGGTGCAGGTGGACTATGAAAAAAAATCCGGTGCCGGTGTCTGGTTTACGGGCGCTCAATGGGTGCGGCAAGATGCTACGGGAACCGGTGATCAACCCGATCCGATAAAACAATACACGCCGAGAAATTGGTCAGCCAGCGCATACGGACTCCGAGGCGGTTGGAAAAACAAAAACTGGGAAACCTCGCTGAACTATACCCGCATCACCAAAGAAGGCAGATACCTGATGCCGCGGGAATGGGGCCGGGATCCGTTTTTTACGTTCATGCCCAGAGAGCGAAACGAAGGGCTGGGCGATGTGCACGCTTTCGTCGGGAAGCTTCAATATATACATCCGAAACATCCGGTTCAGGCGAGCTTGGCCGTCGGACAGTTTCAATTACCGGATGTCCTCCATTACCGGCTGAATAAATACGGCATGCCCTCCTACCGACAGGTCAATGTTGACCTGCGCTACCGATTCGAGAAGTTTTGGAAAGGATTGGACATGCAAATCCTGTATGTATACAAGCAAGGCACAGGAGATACACATGATTCACTGCGGTATGTGATCAACAAAGTGAATATGAGTCAGTGGAATTGGGTCCTAAATTTCCAGTTCTAAGCCGATTCGCGTATTTTAAGCCCTCATTGGTAATTGTGACATCAGTCACTTAATACGGATCGATTTTTATTCATCTTACTGCCTTAACGATCACCATGCCCAAACAACACTCCTCCCCTCGTCGTGATTTCTTGAAACGATCAGCCCTGGCCGGACTTGCTGCTACCGTTCAAATCCCTTTTACGGCAAGTGCCACTGAAAAAAAGAGTGATTCCGATGCAGCCAATGCAAACCGCTTGACGCTGCTGATCACAGCTGACCTGCACGCGCAGATCAATATACACGATGAGTTTTTCTGGGAAAACAATCAGGCTGTCTATCGCAAACGCGGCGGACTCGCGAGCCTTAAAACCATGATCGATCGGGAACGAGCCCTGAATCCATCACATACACTGCTGCTCGATGGCGGTGATTATTTTCACGGACATGCGGTTGCCTCTCTCACTGAGGGTGAAGCGCTGATACCCATTCTCAATGAATTCAATTATGATCTGATCCTGCCCGGCAACTGGGAAGTCGTATACAAAAAGCACAAGATGCTCTACGACATGGGCCATGCCAATGCCGCCAAGATCTGTGCCAACATGTGGCACGACGATTCGAATGAACTGATCTTCCCCCCCTACTGGACCAAATACATCGCCGGTGTGAAAGTCGGCTTCGTCGGATACACCGATCATCTGATTCCCAAGCGTCAATCGCCCGATTACAGCAAAGGCATCAAGTTTGCACACGCTGATACCAATGCTGCTAAATACATCAAACTACTTCGCGAAGTGGAAGGATGTGGCATTGTGATCCTGATGACACATATGGGATTGGCCCAGCAGGTCGGACTCGCAAACAATCCTGCTGTAGAAGGAACTGATTTTATCATCGGTGCCGATACGCACGAACGCATCCGCGTTCCGATCCAAGGGAAATACGCGAAGGTGATCGAATGCGGTGCCTTTGGATCCTTCCTGGGGAAATTAGAGATCGAAGTGGAGAATGGAAAGATGAAGCGTTATCGATATGAACTGATAGATGTGGATCCGGTCAAATATCCCGCCGATAAAAAGATTCAGCAGATGGTCGATC
>Ga0082207_1000567_pt1 | contig 20732 bp, 19 predicted proteins | sample LakMenEpi10Aug09_FD_71540 | JGI IMG/M metagenome (GOLD analysis project Ga0082207, IMG submission 71540)
TCGTCCGCGGCGAGAATGCCAGCCAACCCGACGAGTTGACGAGCAACTATTCGAAACTCATCGATGAGGTCAACATAGGCGATCGGGTCATGCTCGCCGACGGCACCATCTCGCTCGATGTGACCGACAAGTCCAAAGATCGTTTGCGATGCGTCGTAGCCGTGCGAGGGACGATCCGATCCAGGCAGGGAATCAACCTGCCGGGTGTATCCTTGTCCGTCTCCTCGATGCGTCCCGAGGATGTCGAGAATGCCCTGTGGGCCGCTCGCAATGAAATCGATTTCATCAGCTTGTCGTTCGCAAGATCCGCCCAGGACGTCGCGTCGTTGAAGAACCTTTTGGCATCGATGGATGCCCATGCCTTGGTGATTGCCAAGATCGAAAAACGCGAAGCCTTGGAATGCCTCGAGGAGATCGTCGATGCGGCCGATGGGGTGATGGTCGCCCGGGGTGATCTAGGTGTCGAAATCGATGTGGCCGAGACACCAGTAGCCCAGAAACGGATCATCCAGGTCTGCAAGGAGAAAATGAAGCCGGTTATCGTCGCCACCCAGATGCTCGAGAGCATGCATCACAATCGACGACCGACCCGAGCCGAAGCCAGCGACGTGGCCAACGCGATCCTCGACGGTGCCGATGCTTGTATGCTCAGCGGCGAGACGGCCATCGGCGACCATCCTGTCGTCGTCGTCGAGATGATGAATCGGATCATGCTGAGCACCGAAACGATGCTCAAAAATGTCAGTGGGGATTCCAAACCGAGGCTTTCGACCCACGTCCACCCGATCACCGCAGCCGTGACCCACAACGCTGCGAACATCGCAGAGTCCATCCAAGCCAAACTCGTCGTCGTGGCTACCCGGACAGGCGGAACGGCTTGGGTCAAAGCCAAACAACGCAACTACATCCCGACGTTGGGGGTAAGCGACTCGGAGGCTACCCTGAGGCGGATGTGCTTGTTCTGGGGGATCATGCCACACCAAGTCGCCCAGCTCGACAGCCCTGAATCTTTGGTCGCCGATGTGACCAAGTGGGGGAAATCGACCGGGGTACTCACGGCCGGCGACAGGGTGGTCTTTGTCACGGGAACGGGGTTGCTCAACCAAACCCACAATCTGATCTTCGTCAATGAAGTGCCCAAAAACGAACGGACCGGGCAATAAGACTTCTCCAAAAGACTTCTCGAATTATTTAGACAAGTATTTCTCCCTGGCAGCGAATAGAATAGGAGTATGACCAAGCCAACTCGCCTGTCGTTCGTCTCCGCATTGCGTCTGCCACTGTTGTTCGCGGCTGTGCTCCTCGTTCCGGGGATCGGCCCTTGGGTCTTTGGGGTGCCCTCTGCGCTGGGCGACACTGAAACCCAAAAGCAATCCGAGGAAAAGGGGGCGGAATCTCCCCCAGAAAAGCCGCAGGACCAAGAGCCTCAAGTGGCCCGAGGAGCGACCTTGATCCGCGTTCCCTTGCCCTTGTCATCCGATGCCGATACCAGGATCCTCGCGTCGCTCGAATCGGTTGCGATGCGAAGCGACGCAAACCAGCGACCGGTGGTGATTCTGGAGTTTGTCCCAGCCTCAGTCCCCTCGGGGCCCGCCGCAGCCGATGCGAATGGAGCGCTCGAGCCTGTGGGTGAGTCCAAGAGCATCGGCCAGGGGACCTCGTTTGAAAAAGCGCTTTCGGTGTCGCGTTGGCTCAGTGGGCCGAAAGGGAATCGGGTCAAGAGTGTTGGGTACATCGCGTCGAATCTCCGCGGACATGCGGTTTTGATCGCTCTTGCTTGCGAAGAGCTCGTGATGTTACCGGACTCGGAGATCGGGAAATCTGGAATCGATGAAACCCAAGTTGAGCCGACGCTCGAGCAAGCCTATTTGGACATCGCCGCTCGGCGGGGCATGTTCCCTGCATCGGCCATCCGATCGATGCTTGACCCAAGCCAATCGCTCGTGCAATTGGATCTCGAAGGAGGCGGGGTCGAGTACACGACCCTTCCAGAGCTCGAATCAAAACCTCGCGAGCAAGGTGCATGGCGGGAGCGGCAGTTGGTCCCTGCAAACCAAATGGCTTCGTTCAACGGCCAAGAGTTGCGTCAGAGGCGATGGATCTCAAGTCTAGTCAACCAACGCGAACTTTTGCCTGTGGCTCTGAAGCTCACCGGCCCGATCCAGCAGAAGCCTTTGTTTTCGCTTCCTCGCAAGCCGGTGCATTTGAAACTCAGTGGGGTCCTGCATCGACGAGTGGTCAACCGTACGCTGCGAGCGATCGACGATGCGGTCAACAATCAAAAAGCCGACTTGGTCCTGATCCAGCTCGACAGCCCTGGCGGAAACCTGGACGACTCGATCCGACTGGCTTATCGGCTCGCCGAAATCCCGTCGGACAAAGCGGAGGTCATCGTCTATGTCAGCAAGCATGCGCGCGGCGATGCGGCGCTGATCGCCCTGGCCGCCGATGCGATCTACATGGCTCCCGACGCGGTCCTGGGGACTGGGGGCGAGGCGAGTATCAACGCTGCGGAAATCGAGAAACGCAAAACCAATTTTCTTGAGCTCGCGCAGCGCAAATCCCGCGCAGCCGGAGACCTCGTCGGCTTGGTTCACCCCGATGCGATCGTCCATGATTTTCTCGCCGCCGACGGACGTCGAATGCGAACGGTTCCCACCTGGGTGATCGACGACCCCCAAAACCCCTTGTGGACCAAAGGCCAAGCGGTCGACTATAGCAAAGGCATCGAGACCGATCGAGCGATTGCGATGGGGCTCGCCTCGGGTCGCGCCAACGATCTCGAAAGCGTCGCAAAGCTCTTTGGAGTCGATGAATTGCCCGTCGACAAGCAGACGAGTCGGATCGATCAGGCCATCGAGTGGCTCGCCTCGCAACGCTGGCTCGCCTATGTCTGTTTCCTCGTAGGCCTTATTTGCCTCAGCGCCGAACTCAGCACGCCCGGAGTCGGCGTCCCGGGCCTGATCGCAGTGGTCTGCTTCCTGATCTTCTTCTGGATGAACTTATTCCAAGGCACCATCGAGTGGCTGGAAATCCTCTTGATCGTCGCAGGCATCGGCTGTCTGCTGACCGAGATTTTCCTGCTTCCTGGGTTTGGTATTTTTGGTTTTGCAGGATTGGTCATGCTCGCCGCAGGTCTGCTGCTAGCTGGCCAATCGTTTACCATCCCGACGAATCGATATCAATTGGAGAAAGTCGTCCAAGGGCTCGGGCAAATGGGACTCGGTATGATCGTTCTCCTGGGCGCCTTGGTGGTCTTCCACAAGCAGTTAGCAAAATTGCCCATGGTCCGTTGGTTCGCCCTCGATCAGCCCCTTTCGGATAAATTCGTCGTGGCGATGGAACGCCTCGATGAGGATCGGCAGATGCTCAAGGGCCGTTTTGGAACCACCATGACCCGGTGCAACCCCCACGGCAAAGCGCTTTTGGGTGACATGGTCGTCGATGTGGTCTCCAAGTCCGGTTGGATCGATGAAGATATCCCTATCGAGGTCGTCGACATCAAAGAGAATCAGGTCATGGTCCGTCGCCGAACGATCTAGGCTCCGAGCTTCGGGAATCCCCTCGGGACTTTGCCTTTTTCGAATCGGACGATATGGCACTTGGGCGACAATTGGTACGATACTTCTTGAACCTACCACTACCTTCGGATGAGGCCGCAGGCCCTAGATTGCTAACCCGACGATGAATGCTCAATTCCTAGACTTTCTCGCCAATGCCAACGAGTCGATGCGGCAAGCGGGAACCTTTAAAAAAGAACGGGTCATCGACTCGGCACAAGGGACCTTGGTCACGTTGGCCGATGGCAAGCAGTATCTAAATCTCTGCGCCAACAACTACCTTGGGCTAGCCCAACATCCATCGGTGGGGCAAGCCGCCGACGAGGCCTTAGCCCGATGGGGATACGGGATGGCTTCGGTACGTTTCATCTGCGGTACGCAAACCATCCACAAGCAGCTTGAAAAACAGCTCAGCGATTTCCTCGGATTCGAAGATACGATCCTCTACAACTCCTGCTGGGATGCCAACGGTGGGCTTTTCGAGACGATCCTTGGGCCCGAGGATGCGATCATCTCCGACGAGCTCAACCACGCGAGCATCATCGACGGAGTAAGGCTCTGCAAGGCGCAGCGTTTTCGCTACAAGAACAATTCGATCGAAGACTTGAAGTCCAAACTTCAGGAAGCAAAGTCCGCCCGATTTCGTTTGATCGCCACCGACGGGGTTTTCTCCATGGACGGCACTATCGCGGATCTTGCGTCGGTTTGCCAACTGGCCGACGAGTACGACGCGATGGTGATGGTCGATGACTCGCATGCCGTGGGTTTTGTCGGACCCAAAGGCAGAGGTTCGCATGAGCACTGCGGGGTGATGGACCGCATCGACATCATGACAGGAACCCTCGGCAAAGCTCTGGGAGGAGCCAGCGGGGGCTACACCTCGGGAAATGCCCAAATGGTCGAACTGCTTCGTCAGCGCTCTCGCACCTACCTTTTCTCCAATACGATCGCCCCTCCGGTCGTCGCCGGTGCGATCCGCGCGTTGGAGCTTCTTCAGGAATCGACCGAACTGAGGGACCGATTGGAATCCAACACCCAGTTTTTCCGGACTGAAATGCAACGTCGTGGACTCAATATCCTGCCAGGTGTCCATCCCATCGTCCCGGTCATGATCGGCGATGCCGCCTTGGCCGGCAAAGTGGCGCAATCGATGTTGTCCGAAGGCATCTACGTCATCGGATTCTCTTATCCGGTCGTTCCCCAAGGCAAGGCGCGGATTCGCACCCAAGTCTCCGCAGCCCATAGCACCGACCAACTCGCCCATGCAGCCGCCGCCTTCGAACGATCCATCCAATCGGCTTAGCCTAATCAGGTGCGACATGGATTCCGAACAATGGAAACTCGCTAGCTTGCAAACCCTTGAGTATCTTCAAAGGCTCGGGGTCAAGCACCTACCTAAGCCCAGCGCGAAACTTTCTGAGATCCTTGTCGATTGGGTCGATGTGTCCTCCAAAGGATCCAGCGGAACTTCGATAGCCAGTTCCCGAACGCAGTTGCCGTCGCACGAGCCGAGGCAATCGGCGTCGCCCGAGTCGAAGCAACCGGCATCGCAAGTGCCGAAGAAGCCAGCTCAGGTTCAGGCTCAGGCTCCGTCGCCAAGTGCCATGGAGCCGGCATCGCGAAGCGTGGCTAAGCCTTCCTGGCCGCCCGTCGAATCGCCGTGGATGACTCCAGTCCGCAGCGCCCAAGATCGCTCCGAGGCGTTGGGTCAGTTGAAGCTCAAGGTCGAGGCGTGCCGTTTGTGCAAAGATATTGTCTGCCATCGTCGCCAAACGGTCTTTGGGGTAGGTCCTGTGACGACCCGCTTTGTGATGATCGGCGATGCACCCGGTCCAGAGGAGGACCGGCTCGGGGAACCTTTCGCCGGGGCCTCGGGTGAACTGTTCGATAAGATCTTGCGGGCGACCGGAATACCGAGAGATCAGGTGTACATCCTCAACACGCTCAAGTGTCGGCCACCGAACAATCGGGTCCCGAGCGACATCGAGTTAGACAACTGTCGCCCGTACATCGAAGCGCAGCTAGAGATCCTTCAGCCCGAGTACATCATCTGTTGGGGAGCCACAGCCGTTCGTGCGGTGCTTCAGACCACCGAATCGATCGGTCGATTGAGAGGCCGTTTTCACTGTTATAAAAAGGCCAAGGTGTTGGTCACTTACCATCCCACGTACTTGGAAAGAGCGCCCGAGGCCAAGAAGTCGACCTGGGAGGACATGCAGATGCTTATGCGCGAACTCGGGACGCTAAAAGCTTGAGCCTCTCGACGCAGTTGGCTTGGGGGAACAGCAGCATCGAATACTCGCGCGAGAAGAGTCCCTGCGATCCATTGGCTCGCCGCAGGGTGGCTTGGTAAAGGGCTTGATGCTCCTGAAAGATCGGTTCGATCGACTGACGAATGCGCGCCTTTAACTCGACCATGCGTCGATGCCAAGTTCGCTTGAATCCCTTGGGTGGGATAGCCGCGAGCAACGCAGCGTGCTCTTGGGCCAAGCTTTCGGCATACGGATCCTCTGAAGCCAAAAAGGATTCCGGTGAGGACCTCAATCGGCGGGCTTGATCGCTCAGGTTGGCCACGAGCGCATCGAGCTGCTCGACCGATCGTCGCACCGGCTCTGGCAGCGGCAGATGGAGTGTCGCAGTTGCGATCGCGTAGGCGGGAGGTTCGATTCGAAGGAAGTCTCGAATGATCTGGTCGGTCAAGCGGTCGTAGATCCCCCCTCCGATCCCGTGGACGAAGCCATCGGCCAGGAAGCATCTGAGGAACAGCGTGGTCATCAGTGCGCGTGGCCGAAGGCAAATTTCTCCGGGGGCGGTCTGTTCGATGATCGATTTCAAGGAGCCTGGCAGCGAGGCGACTCGGATCGTCCAAGCAAACTCTCCTGGGCGCGCCCCGGAGGCCAGTTCCCATTCGGTTGACTGCGAGCGAACCCACATCCGATTCCGTCCTGCATCGCTCGATTGGTACAACCAGAATGGGAGTTCGATCCAATCGCCGAACCTGCCTAGGGCCGCGACGGGTTGTCCTGGATTGGTGATCTGCTCTCGTGTACGGTAGTCGTCGAGTGCATCGTTGTAGGTTTTGTTCAACGCATCGGCGTGAGCTAAGCAATGCTCGACGAAATCGAACCAGGCTTCCGTTTGGCAAATCCGGCTCATGGGGATATCGATATTCTCAAGCCCATTTTGAGCCTCGATTCGATGGCGGGCTTGGGACAAGGCGATCGCCGCGTCGCACGACTCGTCTAGGCTCTCGACGATTTCGAAGTAGCGTCTTGCAAGTGGGGTCGGTAGTCCTAGCGACTCAGCAGCATGTTCTATTTGGCGAACAATGGTTTGTATGCGATCGAGTGCGATGCGGTGTTGATGCCAGGGCTTTGGTGTAGAGTTTTTGGATCCGGACTTTTGGAGTGGAAGTTCGCAGGGGCTGAAGACTAGGTGTTGGGAATCCGGAGCGGGCCGGTGAGGGATCTTGATCGAGAGCGATTTGGGCAGGTCATGATCGATGATCACATGGAGCCCGATCGCTCGGGAGCCTTGCGATTGGAGTTCTTTGGCTGTCGCATCGATTAGAAAGTTCTTGTACCAGACACCTGGATGGAACGGTTCGGGTTGGTGCCCTCCGACGATCCAATGGATGGGATCTTCGGTTTGCGAATCGGTTGATTGGCCTTTGGGGGGATCGTCCAATTGGGGGTCGTCCAATTGGGGGTCCGCCAACTGGAGGTTTGTTAGGGGCTGGCCGGCTAGGGGTGGGAGAGCGAGGGGATGATCAGGCAGGTAGGTGCGCAGATAGAGAGAGGCGACGGCGGCGACTTCCGCGCGCGTTCGACTGCGGAGCTGGAGGATCCAGGAAGGGTTCTGGATCGATGAGGCTTGGCGGTGATTGGCCTGCACCTGAGCGACGAGGCGATGGTGCTCCGGGACGCACAGATCTTGGTTGTCGCTTCGAGGCGCTCGGATCGGGGTTGAGGGGGGCTCAGTCAGGCGGGAGGCCGCCGCGACCGGATGGGTCACGAGCAGCACTCGATACCGCAGCCAGCGGGAAAGAGAGCTGACAGTTTCAGGCCGCGGGCTTGCATGGCCTGGATGCTTTCGTCGATGATGGAGTTGTAGTGTTTGAGGCGGACTCCACCGTCGTCTAGGGCACCGCCGAAGGAGCGGGCAAGATCCAGGTAGATCAGAGGTACTGGGATTTCCTCGATGCTCAGTCCGAGCATGGCGGCTTGGGCCCAGAGTTCCAGGGGCATTGCATACCCATCGACGGTGATTCGCAATTGTTCGAGTGCGGAGACTCGGTAGGCTTTGAAGCCGCAGAAGGCGTCGGTCAGATTCCAGCCGAAGAGGTCGTTGATCCGTTTGGTGATGGTGCGGTTGATGTAGAGCCTTTCGGGGGGAGGTGGTAGCGAATCCCCTTCGTGGGCTTGTAGGTACCTTGATCCCGAAACGATGTCGTATTTTTCGCAAGCTTCTACGAAGGACGGGATACGCTGAGGTTGGTGTTGTCCGTCGCAATCGAGCGTTACGAGGAATTCGTAGCCTTCTTCGATGGCGTAGTTGAAAGCGGTCTTTAGGGCCGCGCCGTAGCCTCGGTTTTTTGGGTGGTGGACGACGGCGATATCGTGGCGTTTTTTGAGAAGTTCGGTTGTCCCGTCTTTGGACCCGTCATCGACGGCCAGAACGTCCGTCGCGTAGCGGAGCACTTCATCGAGCACGCCGTCGACGTGTTTGACTTCGTTGTAAACCGGGATTGCGGCGAGCCATCGAGACATAGTTGAAACCGATCCAGAGGAGAAATGGAATTCCGGTGCATTGTAGATGCCCGGAAACCCGGGTCAACAATTCGCCTGCCGGATCTGGCAGAACGCTCATCGAGAGGGTCTTGTCGCTCCGATTGCAGGGAGTAGGTGGCTAGGCCCCAGGCACGCGTCGGCTTCACCGATCCCGGGGGCTACTTTGAGATGGTGGTTTAGGTAAGGGTGATCGATTGAAGCGAGTTTTTGGAGTTTGGGTAGTTTGAGCCATTGGACGCTTCCGTCGTTGTACAGGACGTTGAGTCCTCGGATTCCGTGGAGTTCGAAGTCCTCGTCGTTGGGTTCTGTGTGGAGTTCGGCGGGCCAACGGTCCCCGATCCAGGCGACCCGGGCGGAGGATTCGAGCGAGGGGGCTTGGTATTTGTCCTCGACGATCGAACCCATGTGGTAAGAATAATCGCCCCCGGCGAGCATTCGCCAAACATAACGCTTGGATTCAGGGGCTTGGAGGTATTGCTGCGAGGTTGGGATATTGGCGAGCCAAGGGGAGGAGGGTTCGCCGGGGCATTGGAGCCATCGCTTGGTGTCGAGCAATTCTTTGTCCTGCAGTCGGATTGCGTAGACACCTGCAAACGACAAAGGGCCTTGGGGTTCGATTGCAGGGAGGCGGTGGGTGGGTTGGAATTGGGCAAAGGAGATCAGGGCGGAACCAAGATGCCGAAGGTTTTCGGCGCATTCATGTTGCCGTGCCGATTCTCGCCAGCGGAGGATTCCAGGGAGCAGAAACGAAAGTACGATGATGCCTGCGACCAGGGCGACGAGGCTATCGAGCCACGCGACGCGGGTGCTTTGGGACTCGGCGGAGTGGAACTGCTGGGAAAGAGCAAATGCTCGCGTCGGGGATGGGCTGTTGGACTGTTGTTCGATTGCCCAGAGGGTCTGTTCGATCAGCCCGGCAGGTGGCAGGTCGATCGTTTCGGATTGGCCTTCCGAGGGGCTATCCGCTTTGTCCGGGGATTCCTCGGTTAGACGTTCCTCGGCTAGAAATTCCTCGGCAAGGGGTTCGAGCAACGAGCGAAGATCTCGAAGTCGTTGTTGGAGAGATAGGTTACCAAGAAGGAGAGCTTCGATTTCCGCATTTTCTTCATCGGAAAGGCCGCCCAGGATGTAGCCCAGGAGAGTTTCGTCAGAAGGTAGGGGAAGGTCACCACTCATGGCGTTTTGGCAGTGTGGTCTTTGTCGGAACGCGGAAAAGGAAAAGCGTTTCAGCTCTCCTGTTGCATACGCATCCAGATCTCATTGAGTTTGCGCATCGCGGTAAAAACTCGACTTTTCACCGTGCCGACTGGGATATCGAGGATCTCGGCGATGTCGGCGTACTTGAGCCCTTGGTAGAAGGCCAGTTGAATGAGTTGTTGGGTCGATTCGCTCAACTGCCCGACGGCTTCACGAACTTTGGCATTGGTCTCGCTGCGGATGGCTTGTTCGTCGGGTGATGGGCCTTGGCTTGAGAGTCTACTGACCATGGCTTCGTCGGATTCGGCGTGCTGGACGGTCGAATCGAGGCTGGCCATTTGGTGGCGTTTGTTCCGCCGCATGAAGTCGATGGCTTTGTTGCTAGCGATCGCATAGAGCCAAGGGCGGAAGCGTTTTCCGGGTTCGAATTGTTCGATCCGAAGATGGACACTCAAGAAGGTTCCTTGGAAGACATCTTCGGCATGTTGTGCATTACCCAGGAAACGGCGGAGGAATGTGAAAAGTTCCCGCTCGTAGCGTCGCATCAGGATTTCGAAGTGCTTTTCTTGCCGGTCCCGCAGATAGGCTTCGACCAACTGCTCGTCGGCCAGCTCGGTAGCCAGCTCGGCAGAGAATTCCTGACTATCCGATTCGCGGATGTTACGGGTCTCCAAGACGGTCGATTTCAGGGTCGCTGGCATAGAGGCTTCTTCCGTCGCTCGGAGGCTTGGACTCTGAGTCTATAAATGGATCGGTAAGTGGTTGGAACAAACAAATGTTGGGTTAGTTTATCGACCGCAGGCCGGGCAAGTCAAAGACTGCGCGGAGGAATTGGACTTAAAGATGTGGGGCTCGGGGGGGTAGTTCCAATAAAAACGTCCAGATTACGGTCGAAGTCCGGCCATCATCCGCGCGAAATCTTTGTCGAGCTTCTCGAGGTCTTGCCCGAAACTTGCGAGAAAATCGTCGAGTCGCTCCTTAGAGTCCGACGGGTTTCCCGGGGGCCTTTCCCGCAGCTTTTTCAGGTAAGCAACAAATTCCTTGGGTTTTTTCTTGATCAGGTAAAACGTCAGGCCCCAGCACTCGCCATAGGCTGCCGCCGAAGTGTCCCCTTTGCGGAATCGCTCGTCTTGGGTCAGCAGGCTAGCCAAGGAGTCCGGGGGTCGGTTGCGGAAGTAGAGTCGTACTTGTTGGAGGTTGTAAGCGTTGATCCTACCGGCCCCGGCCCAGCCGCTTGAACTGCGGGTATCGGCCGACTCGAAAAACGTGGCGATGCCCTCGCTGAGCCACAGCGGGTAGTCCCCCAGACGGGTCTGAAGCCCGGTGTTGAATGCGATTTGGTGGCAAGCTTCGTGCAGGATCGTAGCGATCTGCCGTTCGGCTTCGGGGCGGGAGAAAATCTCGGCAAGAAGTTCCTCTCGTTGGATTTTGGCCCCGGTGGGCAAGACCCCTTCGATCCCTGTGAGGTCGAAAGTCGCCAGGCGATTGGTGGTCTGCGTGTAGTAGCCGAACGTGTTCTCGCCACCTTGGAAGTCCCGTTTGGAGTACTCGACGTAGTCGGCTTTATCGCGGAATATCAACGCGACCAGAGGAAACCGCGGTGTCTGGAGATCGAGTCCCTTTTCCTTCCAAAACCTGATCATTCCTTTGAACATCTTTTCGTAGAGGTTCGCGTTCCATCGGGCGTAGGTCTCGGAGGTGTCGTAGCACACGACGAAGTGTTCGGTCGAAAGGGACTTGGCCCCGGCCGGGAGCAGGGCCAACGTTTTGGCAGCGATTTCGCTAGCGGGAGTCGGCCGCATCGGCTCGTCGATCGCCTGAATTTTGGCGATTGGGGTGTTCGGTCCGATCGCGATCAACTCGCCGTCGGGGTTTTGAACCAGCATGCCGTATCTGGGGTTCTCGGTGAGCACTTCACCGCGGAGGCTCGGGCGATCGGAATCGGCAAATACGATCTCGATGTGCTTGGGCTCGCTGGTTGGGTTTTCGTCCAAGCTCTCGGCTTGGGTCATTGCCGTGCAGAAAGGAGCCAACGTCCAGGCGAGACCCAATGCCCAGAGAGGCCCCAGCGCCCAAAGAGGCCCTAGCGTCCAGAGTCGCCGCACGTTTGGCGGTGGGTTGGCAGATCCAAGGGTTTCCCGAGAGGTTTCCCGAGAGGTTTGAGGGTGCGAAGCCGGGCTCATTCGAGCTCACCGGTTTTTTTGCTTGGGCCCGATTGCTTGCGAAACACCGCGACGACATCCTCGACGGGAACGACGTACAGTTGGTTGTCGGGTTCAAAGTCGACGGGAATGGCGTTTTTCGGGTGGAAGATAATCTTGTCGTATTGTCGGAGGGGCATGTCTTGGTCGTGCTCGACTTGCCGACTGATACTGACGATTCTGCCGGTGATCGTGGGGATCTCCGAGGCATCGGGCAAGGCGATCCCCCCTTTGGTTTCCCGTTTGGGTTCGTCTTTGAGGACCAGGACTCTGGCCCCGACCGGCTCGATCGTTTCGAACGTGTTTTTCTTGATCGTCATGAATACCGCGTCAAATCTAGGCAGGGGAAATGCAGGGTTGATGGAGTTGGGGGAATCCTTGGGATTCGGAATCTATTATGGTGCGAAGTACCCCTGGCATAGAAGCCCCTTTGCGAAACTAATGACTTTTTGGACTTGCAACACACGGTAAAATTGTCATACTCCGGGGCCCCAAAGGGAACACAAACCGCGTCTTTTCGTAGTTTTTTGCAGGTTGAGGTCTCCGATCCGGACGATCTCTAGAGTATCTTGCAGGACTGCGAAATGAGCACTGAGTTAAGCACTGTGGAAAGAACACGGTGCCGAGCACTGTAGAAATGCGGCGGGAAACACATAGCTGGCAGAAGCTGTCGGCGACCAAGACTTAGACAAGACCTTTAACGGCACCACGGCAACGGGTTTGATACAGCGATGATTGAGACGATTGAAGTCAAAAAGCGGGACACACTAGGCTCGCGAGCGATGATCAAGATTCGCGAAAGCGGTTCGATTCCAGCGATTCTCTACGGCCACGGCGAGGAGAACGTTTGTTTGACCGTCTCGCTAGATACGGTCAACAAATTGATCAAGCACGGCACCAAGCTGGTGAATCTTCGGGGTGAAATCTCCGATACGGCCCTATTGCGAGCCGTCCAGTGGAGTTCCATGGGAGACCACATCATCCACGTCGACTTCGCACGCGTATCGCAAACCGAGACGGTCGTCGTGACAGTCCCTGTTCACTTGCACGGTGAAGCCCCAGGTGCGATGTCTGCTGCAGGCCAATTGCGATTCGTTTCGCACGAGCTCTCCATTCGATGTCCGGCCGTCAAGATTCCTGAATTTATCACATGCGACATCAGCCAGTTGCAGCTTGGTCAAGCCATTCACGTCAGCGAGCTGAAATTGCCCGAAGGGGTCGAGGCGGTCACTCCCGGATCGATCGTTGTGGCTCAGGTCGCAGCGGCAGCCGGTGTGGACATTGAGGCAGCAATCCCGATGTCGGCCGAACCTGAGTTGATCCGCAAAGAGAAAGCGACTGAAGCGGGGACCTGATGTCCAGTTCCACCCTCAAGCTCGTCGTAGGGCTCGGGAATCCTGGAGCGAAATACGAAAATACGCGACACAATATTGGATTCGATTGCTTGCAAAAACTGCACGCATCGATGGGTTCCCCAGGGGTCCAGTCCAAGTTCGAATCGCAAATAACCAAAGGCACTCTGGGATCGCACGACGTGGTCTTGGCTTGGCCGATGACCTACATGAATTGCAGTGGAAGAGCGGTCGCCCAAATCGCTCGCTTCTACAAGATTCCAGCAGAATTTATCCTTGTGGTATGCGATGACCTTAGCTTGCCACTCGGAAAGTTGCGGTTGCGGAAAAGTGGGACCAGCGGTGGACAAAAGGGACTCGATGACGTCCTGAAAGCCCTGGCGACACTCGACGTGCCGAGACTTCGCATCGGGATCGATGCAACACCAGAGAATTTGCAGACCGTCGATTACGTGCTGAGCAAGTTCTCGAAAAAAGAACGACAGGTCGTCGAGGAGTCGCTCGGCTATGCCCTGGATGCCATCCAGTGCTGGCTAGTCGATGGAATCGATAAGGCGATGAATCGGTTCAACGCCGCAAAGCAATAAGCACCCAGCAACAAGCACCATAAAAAACATACCGTCATCCTTAGCGAGGAGTAGTTACGTTGGCCAGCGCATCCTACGAATGTCTTTTCTTGTTCGATAGCAACCACTACGCCCGCGATCCGGGTGGAGTCTCGAACCGAGTCCAAACGATGATCACCGACATGGGGGGTGAAATCCTTGTTTCGCGCCTCTGGGCCGAGCAACGATTGGCTTACCCCATCAAAGGCCACAACAAGGGGACCTATTGGTTGGTGATCTTCAATCTCGACACGCTCAAGCTCAAAGAAATCAACCGCGCTTGCCAACTCAACGAGAGCCTCCTGAGGCACCTCTTTACCCGACTCGATGCTCGACTCGTCGATGCACTCGTAGCACACGCTCAAGAGAAAGTCGTGGTGCCAATCGACCAAATCGAACGCCTCGGTGCGGCTGCTGCCGTCGGTGCTGAAGAAGAGGAAGAAGTCGGAGTCGAGGTCGACGAAGAGTAAGCCTTTCTTCAGGGACTCTAGGGACCCTGTAGGAAATTTTGAGCCAAATCCGTCCATAGATTTCACTTTGGGGTAAAATCGAAGAATTGCTTCGCTTGCAGTTCTTCTCATGGAGTCGATTATGGCCAGCTTCAACCGAGTGATCCTCATCGGAAACCTCGTCCGAGATATCGAGATCCGGCACACGACCAACGCCAAGTTGGCTGTGTGCCAAAATGCGATCGCTGTCAACGACCGGCGAAAAAACGCCGCCGGCGAATGGGTCGATGAAACCTCCTTCGTCGACTTGACCTTCTTCGGCAGAACCGCCGAGCTCGTCGGCCAGTACCTTACCAAGGGTTCCCCGATCTTCGTCGAGGGCAAGCTCAAGCAAGATACCTGGGAGAAAGATGGTCAAAAGAGGTCCAAGCTCTACGTGATCGTCGAGAGGATGCAGTTTCTGACCGGCAAATCCGAGGGATCCAAAGGGGACGGTGGCCAGAAGTCCGCTGCGAACAGCCGCTTTTCGGATCCTAACGGTTATAGCGGTGCTCCCGACTCGGTCCAGCATCCAGAAATTCACGAAGAACCCGTCTACAACGACGGAGAAATGCCCTTCTAAAAACCCTATTTTATCGCTATAACACGAGGCCCCTTGACAGGCTTGTGCATCGATATGCAGTTCAAAGCGTTCAGGGGACTTCGCACACGGGCTGCGAAGTTGCTGCAACGATGCTGCAAATACACTGCAAAGATACCGTGACCGGCCTGCATTCTCGAACCTATCATGACAACTCCATCCAAAACCACCGCTAAAAAGCGAACCCCGCAATACCCAAGGCTTCCTAAGGGACCCAATGGTGGCATCCAATTGATGCTCATCCAAAATGTTCAGCACCTTGGCAAAGCAGGGGAGATCGTTGAAGTCAAACCAGGGCACGCCAACAATTACCTGCTACCCGAAGGTCTTGCGATCGTCTCGAACGAACATCACAAGCGGATGGTTGAGAAGCATAAAGAGAAGATTGCAGCGATCGAGAAGCAACGACTCGTTACCTTGCGAGCCCTGGCCGATCAAGTCGGCAAGCAATCGATCAATGTGGAAGCCAACGCGAACGAAGAGGGTCACCTCTACGGTAGCGTCGGAACACCAGAAATCGTCGCGGCGCTCAGGGCCAATGGCGTTGCCATTACCGCCGATCAAGTCAAGCTTGACGGTGTCCTTAAGGAACTTGGGCTTTACACCGTTCGCGTTCAGTTCCATCCTGAGATTTCGACGGACGTGAAAGTTTGGGTTGTGCCTGCGGCATCCAACTAGCGATCACCGCTTGGGCACAACGGATACGCGTTAAGAGAAACACCAAGGCAAGGAGCCAATGCTCCTTGCCTTTTTTGCTTTCTGCCCTGAATTCGGTGCGGGGCTTATAGCCATCGCCCGCGGCTTTTCCATCGCTGGATGGATGATTGTCGAGTGATGATTGTTGATTTTTGAAGTGGAATACGCCGCCATTGGTGCCTGGACCCTTTTGGGGATGTTTAGTCTGATCCTTTGCGAGCTTGGCGCCTTGGCGAGACTCGCCGCACCGTTTCCCTGGGCAAGGTTTCGGACAAAGAAGCCGACACGATTCGGCGACGTATCGAGAGCATCTTGAGTTGGAAGCACGTGGTGGCGAACCTTATAGAGTTCATGCCCGAGGGGATCCGGATCAACCAAATCACAGCAGGCCATGCGAAAGAGTTTCATGAGAAGCTTAAGGGCAGGGGGATGGCCACGACGACGATCCACAAGCGGATCCAATTTGAGTCGCTATCCCGTTTTTCTTAACCACAGAACACACCGAACACACGGAAACAAATCCTCCCGCCGTTATGTCATCTTTCCGTGTATTCAGTGTGTTCCGTGGTTCCCTGCTCTTTGGCGACAAGAGCGAATACGTGGTCGCAGCTCCCCAGTACCGAGCCGCCGCCAACACAGCGATGGGTTGGAAGAACGCCAACCTATTAACTGAATTGAGAATTGAGAATTGAAATCCATGAGGGTCGGCGTGTTCTTAATAATTCTCCATTCTCAATTTTCCATTCTCAATTCCTAGGTCACCGAGGATGATTTTGCGAGAGCGGCAGGGGCGAAGAAGGTGATGGTGGAGGGGGGGGCGTGAGAGAGCGTGTTTATTTTGCGATGTTATGGCCATTTACGCTACAATTTCGGATCGTTAGAAAGTGCTTTCGATCAAGCCACGGAAAAAGGAAATAATCAGCGATGCCACGTCCGATCTCAATGTTTTTATTAACTTTGATCCTTTTTGGGATGATGCATGTTAGTTGCCAGGTGCGCGCCCAGTCCCCCAAAGAGATCACCAACAGCATCGGGATGAAAATGGTGCGGATCCCAAAAGGGACCTTCGATATGGGTTCAGCTTCAACCGACCGCGGCGCCGATCTGGATGAACCACAGCACCAAGTCACTCTCTCCCGAGATTTTTACATTGGTCAGTTCGAAGTTACACAATCGCAATACGAAGAAGTAATGGGGACCAACCCTAACCAATTTCCGCGGGATAAAAAAATCGACCCTTCCAATTACCCTGTTGCTCTAAGTTGGACCGATGCCGCTAAATTCTGCAAGCAGCTCTCAGGCTTGCCTGAGGAAAAAAAAGCGGGACGGATCTATCGTTTACCAACCGAAGCGGAATGGGAGTACGCTTGTCGCGCTGGAAGCCCAGCGGCGTTTTGCTTCGGCGATGATACTCAATTGCTTCGCCAATACGCTTGGTTCGACAAAAACGGAGACGGACAAACTCATCCTGTCGGCCTCAAACGACCAAACGATTGGGGGCTCTACGATATGCACGGTAACGCGTGGGAATGGGTTGCTGATTGGTATGAAGTTTATTCCCGTAAGAATGTAACTGATCCCCAAGGACCTCGCTCGGGAACGGACCGCGTCTACCGTGGAGGCAGTGTGAACTATAGCCCTGGCTATCTTCGTTCGGCCAATCGTACCGCCACTGCGCCAACATTTGACGGTTTCGAGTTTCTCCCTATCGGTTTTCGGGTTTCTCTCGATCTTCCCAACTAGTTCCTGGTTGCACAAACAGGTCGCTCCAATCGCTGCTTAACACGCACGAGATCTTCGGTGATAAGAGCGAATACGTGGTCGCGGCTCCCCAGTACCGTGCCGCAGCCAACACGGCGATGGGGTGGAAGAATGCCAACCTACGCAGCGAGATGACGCGACTTCTGCGCCGCGCTGGCGTATAGGGTTGGCCAAGAGTGTTCCATACTATAAAGCTTCAAGAGGAGCGGGCTAGCATACAGACGGATCTCCAACGGGAGTTTCCATTGCATGTGGTTTGCTCTTGGCTTGGCAACTCACCACGGATTACTCAGCAAAGTTATTTACTAGTTACCGAGGATGATTTTACCCGGGCGGCAGGGGCGAAGAAGGTGATGGTGGAGGGGTGAGTGATTGGCAGTGTGATTGTGTGCAAGTAAACGGGACGCTTAACCGATTTATGTCTTTGCTGCTGAAGAGGCGATAGATGATTGGAGTCGTTGCGTAGAAAACTCGTTCGCACCTACAGCCTAAAGACTTGGCCCTCTTGCCCGGAAACTCGCGACATCCTCTGCAAAATCTCTTGAGCAATCTCGAAGGCCCAAGCCTCAGAAGTCGGATTGAGCATGTCCACTTGCCAACCCATCGGCTCAGGCGAGAAGTCGACAGTGCAACCCTCGACGTCGATCTCGTAATGGCCGCCGTTGAAGCCAGGTCTAAGCGCAGAGGGTCTCAGATCCGGTCGCAAAGCTCTGGGGATGTCATCGCCCCTGAGGGAGAACTCAGGATCCTCGTTGCCACGAATCACGAATGAGACCACCTCGGCATCTGGATCGTCCCATCGCGGATCTGGCTCAATCATCATTACTCGCTCCTGACCGTTTCGGCATCTCCGAACGATTGGGATCACGAAGTCGCCGAGTTTGTTAATCCATTGCCATGAGACGCCTTCGGCGACTTTCGTGCATCCCTTGGTTCGTCGTATTCTTTGTTGTGATTTTGTTGTCCATCACTTCGTTGAGTTTGCTTGCTTGCGTCCCAAGTAAGCGCATTCGTCGCACATAGGTTACCATCAGTGACGCGAGCATCCACCAGGACACGTATCTGGTTTGGTTTTTCGTACTTGGACACTAGTCGATTGCAGTCGACGCAACGACCGAAATTGCTGTCCGAGTCATTGAGCCAATCGTATGCGATTCCAGCAACCGCCATAATGGATGGATCCCCCGAAAACGTTTGTGCCACCGCGTCTCTAAGTCGTTGCGAAATCGCCTCCATGCGTTCCGAGTGCCCCTGTTCGGAGACTTCGATGTCAACGATGATCCCAGTTGAGAGTACGACTTTGTTTTCTAAGGTCATATGTATCGCAGTTTTACGTTTCGGGTTGGGATAGAACCGACTTTGCGGAAAGATCGGGCTCGGAACAAGCTCGAGGCACGCTACAAACGGGTGGGTGGAAAGCCCCCGTCGTCTTACTCCTCAACAGGAACGAGCGAAACAGCAACTATGCCTTGAGAGAGTCGTCCCTCAGTGTCTGAGACGATGTAAACGAAGACATCGTGCGTTCCCCAACCTGGCGTAAGAATGATGTCTTTGGCCTCCGGGTCGATCTCGATCACCGTCCCGTATGGGGTGGTGACTGACAACTCGTTCGCATCCGAATATTGCGAGATCCCCACCAACCGGAGCGTTGAACCCGATGGACTGGAATCGTTGTCCAAAACGTTCAGCCGAACAGGTTCCTTTGGAGAGTTGAACACAAAGAAATTTGGCAGCGCGATCGGTGCCGCGTCGAGTTTCGATACTACGACCGAGATCCAGCCGTAACTCTGCTGGGTCGGGACTCCAAGGGACCCGTAGAGGGTGGCGTTCACAACGACACTGATCCCGTCCGGAGCGGAGAATCCAGGGGCTGGAATGTACCGAAGACTAGCTAGGATCCCGTTGACTTCGGCCAAGGTGCCATAGATCCAAGCGGCCCCGCTGGCCCCTCTCAATGGAAAGAATCGGTCCTCGAGTGTTGTGTCACTTGCAAAGGTTCCCCAGATCGCTACTCCGAGGAGGGGTTCGATCGCTTGGAAATGGACAAAGACTCCCACGAATTCGTTTTCATCTCCGTCGTACTCCAGCGAGATGAGTGCGTTGCCATCGGCGTCCTGGAAGCCGATCGCCTCTCCCGGCACCGTTCCTTGCACTTGTTCCGCCGATACATTTACCTTGAACGAGTTATCACCCGTCGATTCCAAGCTGTAACTTACTACGACGATTGCAGATGCACGGTTCCCCCAGGAATCCTCGACCGTGTAGAGGAATTCATCGTCGGTACGGAACTGATCTCCCGGTGTGTACCGAACCACCATTTTGCCTGATCCATCGCTCGCTTCAACAATCTCGACGATTCCCGCGTTCCCGAACTGAACATCAATCAACTTCAAGCGATCCCCAATATCGTTTGCTAAGACGTCAATCTCGCTGACTGGGAACTCTGTCGTTGTTGCAGGTAGGGTCCTTTCCAAATAATCGTCTTCGGCGATCAATGGCATTCTCGGGTTGTCCAATGGCGAATTGAGCTTGTTGATGATCATCAGGGCGTCCATCGGGCTCACCACGTTGTCTCCGTCCACATCGACGAATCCCTCGGACATCGGTGACGCGATGCGGCTTGGGGCCATCGCCGTCGGCCGACCGTTGATGTAATTGATGACGCTCAAGATATCGAGGGGGTCGATCGAGCCATTGTTATTGGTATCCAACGGGGCATCCGCGTTCTGCATCAGGTCGTGGTCGTTAACGACCATCTCCAAACCGCCTTGACGATCGCGAATGTCCCACTCCATTCCATCCATCTCGAAGGTGAAAACCGGAGAACGCCCAGCGTCGCCAGACATCATCTTGCCGGAAAGGGTCGCTTCGGCAATGGTTGCCAGATTGATACCCATCCGGTCTTCGACGAAGTCGGCGACCCGTCGGGCAGTGGCGATCCGCGCTGCGTCGGATGATTCCGTGTTTCGCAGTTCCCCGTTTGCCAGCTCAAACGAGAAAAGCTCCATATCGCCAGCGAAGACGCGACGCGACTCCAGGGCCTCGAAAAACACGCGTCGTTTCGAACGGAAGGCCCTTTTTTTGGCAACCGACCGTTTTCCTCCGAAGGCACTGAAGAATCTGGATAGCGAGCATTTTCCCGACATGGCGTAACCTTGCAAGTTTCGGCGAACCTTCGTCCCGGTAATCCCTTATCGTCCAAGGGGAGCTAACGATATCGTAACAGATAGTCAAGTTGCGGTACCATGCTGAGCATTTGTGCCACCCTCCGGTTCACGCCTCAAGGTATCTCGGAACCAAAACCGTTCCTCCGATCCTGCTTGCATGATATCCGCACCTGCACCGCCGAAGAGCAAGTCTCGCTGAGAACCTCCGGATGAGGAATAAACCAGAACCATCACACGGGAGAAAACGACATGGCATCGATCACCAAATCGAAAACCGGACAGAAGCGAGCGCCCTTTTACGATGAAACAAAGAA
>Ga0082207_1000569_pt1 | contig 20661 bp, 17 predicted proteins | sample LakMenEpi10Aug09_FD_71540 | JGI IMG/M metagenome (GOLD analysis project Ga0082207, IMG submission 71540)
GCGGATTAAAGAAGAGATGGCGGTTGCGTAGCTTTTTCGTCTCTGGGGGGGCTCGCATGCACGATGGTAGCGACTGTGTGGGTTGTGCGTTTGCTTTGTCGCCGCGGGAAGCCTACTTTCGACACAGCCATCCTCTTTAAGCGAGTGATTTCGATCTATTAGGTAACAGCCGTTCTGACAAAGCTGACCAAATCGTCGACCTGCTGGTCACCATGACGTGCCGTTAGGCTGATCCGCAGCCTCGATGTCCCGACCGGGACCGTGGGCGGGCGAATTGCCGGGATAAAAATCCCGGCCGAGATGGCTGCTTGGGCTATTTGTAAAGCCTTGCGATTATCGCCAACGATGATGGGAACGATCGGTATGATTCGATTCGGGTCGGCCGGATCACCGATACCGATCCGTTGTCGAACCCCTTCGGCCAGGGAGCAAACTCTGGCACGACGGTAAGGTTCTCGCATGATGCTTTCGACGCCGGCGATGGCGCTAGCGATGACCGAAGGTGGAGCAGCGGTACTGAAAATGAGAGGGCGACAGAAATTCACCAGATAGTCGACCACAACCCTGGGCCCTGTGACAAAGCCTCCCAAAGAACCGACCGCTTTGCTCAATGTCCCGATCCGGATCGGGACGCGAGCTTTGACCCCGAAATGGGAACAGGCTCCCGATCCGTCCGAGCCCAAGACGCCAGTGCCGTGAGCTTCATCAACGATCAGGATCGCCTCGTATTGCTCGGCCAGGGAGCAAAGGCTGTCCAGCGGGGCCAAGCTTCCATCCATACCGAAGACCCCTTCGGTCACGATCCAAACTTGATGATAGTTTTTGCGCCGCTGCTGAAGGATTTCCTTGACAGCCGCCGCATCCTTGTGGGGGTAGACTATTTTTTCTGCTGCCGAAAGCCGGCACCCATCGATGATGCTCGCGTGGTTCAGTTGATCGCTTAGGATGAGATCACCGCGTTGAGGTAGCGTGGCGATCGTTCCCGAGCATGCCGCATATCCGCTTGGCAGCAAGACGGTCGCCTCGGTCTCTTCGAGTTGGCTTAGCAGGTGGCATAACTTGTCATGGAGGTTGGTGTAGCCGCAGATAAGTGGGCTTGCCCCCGCACCATGCGGATAAAAATTGGCCTGCGACGTGATTTCGCCCGCCAAGCCGAGATAATCATTGGAGCCGAAGTTGATCAGTTCCGTCGTCGGGTTCGACTTGGGGCTTTCCGCGATTGGCCAGGGCCTAAGTTTTCTGAATGCGTCGTTCGCCTCAGTTGATAGAAGACGCCGCTGGAGGGGTCCGAATAAATCTTGCATCAGTCGTCAGGCATCCGATGGATTGTTTTGCGACGTCAGAGCTTAGCCTGGCGGCCATTGCATCGGCCTGCCTCCAAGTAGATGAAAATGCAAATGTGGAACTTCTTGGCCTCCGTCACGGCCGCAATTGACCACCACGCGATAGCCATCACCTAGACCGAGCGACTTGGCGACCTTGGAAACGACCATCACGCAGCGTCCCACGATCAGCTCGTCTTCATCGGTAAGTGAGTCGAGGGAAACGATGGGCTTTTTGGGGATTACCAGAATATGTGTTGGTGCCTTCGGCGAACTATCTGTTATAGCGATGCACAGTTCGTCCTCAAAGACGAATTCGGCGGGGATCTCACGGGCAATGATTTTGGCGAAAACAGTCATAAAACGGCCTCGCTATTCGACGTCACCGGCAGTCACGCCTGAAGCGCGATATTGCAGAAATGCATCGAGAAAACCCTGTAAATCATTGCCGTTAAGTACGGCGTGAAAATTACCGACGTGATGTCCGGTTCGAACGTCCTTAACCCGTTGGTCGGGATGCAGAAAATAATTACGTATTTGAGATCCGAAACCGGTTCTGGCTTTTGCGGCGTACTTGCTGGCCACTTCCGCTTCTCGCCGCTCTTCCTCGATCCGTGCTAATTTTGCCCGCAGCATTTTCCAAGCGGTTGCCCGATTTTGGTGTTGGCTCCGTTCGCTTTGGCAGGATACGGCTACGCCAGTTGGGATGTGCGTCAACCGGACCGCGGAGTCGGTCTTGTTAACGTGTTGTCCCCCCGCCCCCGACGCCCGGAAACGATCCTCGCGAATGTCCTTCTCCTGAATATCGACTTCCACCGAGTCGTCAACTTCAGGTGCAACATCGACGGCAGCAAAGCTGGTTTGGCGTTTCCCTTCTGAATTGAAAGGGCTAATTCGAACGAGGCGATGGATCCCTTCTTCTCCCTTTAGATATCCATAAGCCATTGGCCCACGTATCGCGATCGTCGCGCTGTTGATTCCGGCCTCTTCGTTATCGCTGCGGTCGAGTAGTTCGACTTTAAAATCGTGTTGATTGGCCCAAGCGGTATACATTCTGAGCATCATCTCTGCCCAGTCGTTCGCATCGGTACCCCCATCTCGGGCGTTGATCGACAGGATCGCATCTGTAGCGTCGTTGGGACCGTTCAGCAGTGCTTTCAGCTCAAGCTTCGCCAGATCATGCTCGATTCGTTCGATCTCCTGCCGAATTTCCTGATCCATCGACTCATCGCCTTCTGCCATTTCGATCAAGGCGATCAAATCCGCCGATGATTGGCTCAGTTCGTCGATAGGGCCTACGATTCCCTTCAGACCTTTCAGCTTGACAACCGTCTTCTGGGCTTTGTCTGCCTGGCTCCAGAAGTCAGGCCGACCCATGTCGTTTTCGATATCGGCTATTTCTCGACGCTTAGTAGCGTAGTCAAAGAGAGTCTCCGAGTTGGACCAAGCGGTCTTGAATCGCGCGGGCACGCTGTGTCAGATCTGCATCCATCTCTTGGCTCAAGCTCAGAAAAATCAATAAGTTTTAGTGAAAGGTCCCGATTATACAGACTTCGCCCCTGGGAGCCATGACCTACTCTAAGCCCCACCAGAGTCGTCCGGTGGGGTGTAGTTATCACCTTCACCAGCAGATGAACCCGACGCACTTACACCACTTGGCGGGGCGGGGAGACCCGGCATGCCCGCAGGCGGGCCGCTAAGTCCTGGCATCCCTCCGGGCGGGCCTACCAACCCTGGCATCCCTCCGGGTGGGCCGCTTTGTCCTTCCATCGCCCCAGTGGCTGCGCCGGGATAGCCCTGTGCGCCGCCTTGACCTCCAGGTTGTGCGGCGGCTTGAGCGGCAAGTTGGTTCATGCCAATGTTAATGATCGCCATGAGTTGTGGGATCAAGAGGTCAAGTTCGCGATGAAATTCCTCTCGACTGGTGGCAGACTTGAGCCCCGCGAGTTGTTGATCCATAACACCGGTCAGGCCGGCGAGGGCAGGGCTAAGCGGCACAGAATCATCGCTGAGCCCGGACAGTGATTGGGTCCAGGCTTGCCAACGGGCCGAAGCAGTGTCCGGTTTATCGCCCCACCAGATCCAGCGCCCTTCTGAGGGGTAGAAAACCTTCGGACCGAACGAGCCTGCCAAAGGGATGGATAGCGCGGCGATTGTCCCTCCATCTTGCGAGGGGGCTGTCTGTATCTGCATCATTGAAGACGCCAAAGACAAAGTCGCTTCTCCACCGCTGGCATTAAAGATCAAAGGGGCTAAGGCATTGTCGATCTCGGTAAGCGATTGCCCCAGGTCGCGACTGCGCAGGCTCTGCATGCTAGTAACCTGATCGGAGAAGAGTTGTTTGAGCCCGATACCGATCGCCAAGACTTGTTGCTCTTTTCCTGCCACGAATGTTTCTACCACCGGGTGGCTGAAGAGCCAACGCTGCTTGGAAACGATCAGGTCGCCGAGTGATTCGAGCGACTTTCGGCCTGCGTCAACCGACGTCGGTTCGAGCTTGCGAATCGCCAACTGAAACCACTGGTCAACCGCTGCTCGTTGGCTAGAAGGCAAGGTGTCATAAAGCACGCGCACGTGCCCTGCTAACAATTGATCGCGTAACCCCTGAAGTGTCGTTTGGAGGTCCGCGTTGTCTGCGGGTGGTTGATACGCAGGGGCGGGTGGGGGCGTCTGGGCCTCTTTCGGTGCCGCGGCGGTGGCTTCGGTGGCGACCGAGCGGATCTCGTCGCTCCGACGCAAGATTTGTTCTTGCAGTTTTTCGAAACGCTTTTCCGCTTGGATGCGAATATCGGCTCGAAGGTCGCTCATTTTAACCGAGACACGCCGGCCGCCCTCAAGTTTCAAGAAAACCCTCCCATTCCACATGCCGAGCATTTCCCCGGTGATGGTGCTCGTGCCAGTCAGGTTCGTCCACTGATCCGCCGCACGGCTCGTTCCCAAGCTGATTAGCAGAATGATTACAGTGGCGGCCAAAGAAATCAGTAATTTGGGCTGAATCTCGCGAACTTTGAATCGGAAGTCCAAAGCGGGGTCTCCTTCGGACGCGTTGACCTGGGACGGTGAATCGATCCCGGAACGGGAAGGGCCACCAAACGACGAGAAAATCATTGAGTCAATATAGTCCAACGTCCGGGCCTGAGCACTACTCGATTCTCTCAATCCTACGCACCCGACCTTTCGAAATCGCTCATCGAAAAGCTAATAAAAGGAAAAATCGCCCCGTAGTTAATAGGTTTGGATACGAAATCGTCCCCTTGCAGGGTGTCGAAAAGGTTGCCCCAACCAATATACTTTCGCTTTCTTGTAAATTCTTGACCGGAGTGCCGGATCCTCGACCGCCCCGAACCTTTCCTCATCATGCCATCTCTCGATACGAGTTTCGAATCGCTTCGGTCAAAGCACTACAACGCTACCTTGATCCAGCGTCAGGACGTCAACGACGAACTGTTTAGGATTCGTATCCGACCCGACAAGAAGTTCTCACCTTTCGAACCCGGGCAGTACGTTGCTATCGGCTTAGGGTATTGGGAGAAACGGATTCAGCCCTCCCAGCGAGAAGACGTTCCCCCAGAAAAATGGGAAAAACTTGTTTTAAGGGCTTATAGCATTTCTTGCCCGTTGATCGATTCGTCCGGAGAAGTGGTGACATGCAACGATATCGATCACATCGAACTCTATGTAGCGTTGGTTCGAGGTTCCGATGGTAGTGACATGCCACCGCCTTCCCTGACACCAAGGTTATTTGGTTTGGTCGAGGGGGACCGCATCTTCATGTCTGCTAAGATCAGCGGGAAGTACACCTTGGCGGGTGTTGGACCCGAAGACACCGTTCTGATGATCGGCACGGGGACCGGAGAGGCCCCACACAACGCAATGGTAGCTGAGTTAATCCGAAGACGGCATCAGGGTAAAATCGTGAATGTCACATCTGTCCGTTACCACAAGGATCTGGGGTACTTGCGCGAACATCAACTGCTGATGGCCAAACACCCCAATTATCGCTACATCCCGCTTACGACTCGAGAGGCCGAAAATCTTAACCCCAGCCACCCCGGATACGTGGGGAAGCAATACATCCAAGATTTAGTTCGCACCCAGGAACTGCATCGCATGGCGGGGGACCCTTTGCTTCCGCAAAACACACACGCATTTCTGTGCGGGAACCCCGCGATGATCGGATTCGTACCTCCTGGCGGGGCCCCACTTCAGCAACCGGGGGTTTTGACCCTTTTGCAGGAGGCCGGATTCAACCGCGAGGAAGCGGGTTGTGGGCATGTCCGCTTCGAAAAATACTGGTAATGCTCCCCGCATTTTGTCCAAACAGGGTCAGGAGTGGATACCGTGAGAACGGTCGACCGCATCTCCTGGCTCAAGCCGCAACGGTCCGGGTGATTTCACTATCTGCTTTCTCGACCCCATAAATGGTGGCCCAGCGGGCTAATTGCCTTCGAAACGTTTCCTCACCGTTGGGAAGTGAACGGCTGCTTTCATAGCGACTAACGAAGTCGTCGAAAGGAAGGGGCCTGAATCGAGTTTGCCCGGGTGGAGGCAACTGTTTGCCGTACAGGGCCGTTAATCGTTGGTGGTGGTCCTTCTTCGCGATTTCGAGATAGACCGCATAAAGCTTCGGCAAGGAACCGGCGAGCGGTTCAGGCGTCGATGTCATTACTTGTTCTGAGAACATACAGCTGCCATTTGCTAGCATAGATTCTTGCCGGAGAGACTAACCCGAGGCTTGACCGGACTCGGTCTATTGCTCCGGGGACCCTTTTAATCCATCGTCAAAAAAACGGCTTGGCAACACTAAAAACTGGTGTTGGCCGACGTCGAATCGACCGGATCAAAAAGACAAAACCGCGGGACGGCTCTGCCGTCTCGCGGGTTGATTGAAGAGTTGAGTAAGGACCGACAATTCGGCTAATCGGGGCAAGCCCGGATGGCCTTACGCTTCCCAGCCTTTACGTGCCTCGCGCTGAACGAAGGCGTTTACCTCGGGGCGATTGGTGCTCTTGAGTTCCTTCGCATCCCATTCGATTCGCTGGCCTTCTCCCGCGCGAAGGGCCAAATTCCCGACCAGAATGGTTTCCGTCAAACGCCCGGCGTAACCAAAGTTTGCCATGGTACCCGGCTTGTAATCGCCTTTGACCGTTGAAACGAACTCCCACTTCTGGCGCTGATCGTTACCGGCCTTAAAGGGGATCCTGGGGACGGTCTGCTCGGGTGCCTTGAAATCGACATAGCGATTCTCAGGAAGCAGGACATATTTGGCCCCGTAGTCATCTGGTGAAAAGAGAACCCCTTTGGAGCCGATCAATACTGCCCCGCTGGTTTTGCTCTTCCCTTCACGCTGTTCGCGGACCCTTTTCTGGAACGATTCGGGGAGCTGAGAAATGATCTCGTCCTTTGGCAGGTTACCGCCGTCGTACCAGTAGAAGGTACACGCCGGCAAATTACCGCGCTTCGGAAATTCGAATTTGAGGGTCGAACTACCTGGATAGGTTTCGCCCTGATAAATCCCGGGATTAGCGATTGCTGTGACCGCAATCGGGTCCCAGAGTTCCAGCGCCATCACTGACAAATTCGTGGTGTGGCAGGCCATATCCCCTAGTGCGCCGGTACCGAAGTCGCACCAACCTCGCCAGTTGAAGGCGTGATAAACGCCTTGCTTGAACGGACGCATGACGGCAGGGCCGATCCAGGCATCCCAATTAAGCCCTTCGGGTACAGGGTCCGAGCCTTCCGGGCGCCCCTGTCCTTGCGGCCAAATCGGTCGGTTTGACCAGATGTGCACCTCAGACACGTCACCGATCGCACCGCTTCGGATGACTTCGACCGCCTCGCGGAGCCCGTCTTCACTCGTGCCCTGGTTGCCCATTTGTGTTACGACACCCATCTCTTGGGCGACTTCCCGCATCATACGGGCCTCACGAATCGACCAAGTTAATGGCTTCTGGCAGTAGACGTGCTTTTTCATCTTCATCGCCTTGATCGCAGCCACGGCGTGCGTGTGATCCGGCGTGCTCACGGTCACGATGTCGACCTTATCCCCCAGCTTATCGAGCATTTCTCGGAAGTCGGTAAATTGGGCGGCGTCAGGGAATTCGCGGGCCTTCTTGGTTAGTGTACCGGTGTCAACATCGCATAGGCCGACGATCTTGACCCCCTGTTCGGCGATATGGCTGGTGTCACTGCTCCCCTTACCGCCGACTCCGATGCAGGCGGCCGTCAAGCTTTGTGCGGGGGTGTCTTGAGCCCTCGATTGGGTTTGCGTGCCGAGCCAAAAGCCAGTTCCGACTGCGGCTGACTGGCCGATGAACTTACGACGGTTAGGGCGGCCAAATTGATTGATCGGGTGCGTCACGAAACTACCTCGCGAATGGGACATGAGGACCTTAAAATGGAATGGAAGCTTTCCCTAAACCCCAAAATACTGGCGTTAGAAGCCGCGATCAAGCTAGCGCGGTGGCGAATGAGCCTTCCTTTGTTCATTGCCTGAATGCGGCAACTCTCTTAATCTACGAGGGCGCATATTCGCCCGGTCGAGCGTCATTCATAGTTTTTGAACCATCCTTTGACCTGATCATTTCCTCACCCCAGCACGCAAACCCACCATGTGTTTCTCCGGCGTCCGCAAAGAGTCCTCAAGCTTTTTTTGGAAATCTTGGACGGTATTCCGTTCTAGCGGCCTGAAGCTGTTTCTGTCGTCCGTAGCGGTCGCATCGCTATTCGCGAGCGGCTGTGAGCGTCAACGTTCGGCGGAAAAACGGGCCGCAGCCGAACGGTCTCAGAAGCCCGCGCCGGCCGCTGCTCCCGCCGATGATCCGAAGGCTATCGAATCGCTTAAAGCGGCCGGGGCGATATTGGAGGTAGGTAGCGACGGTCGGGTGACCTCATTTTCAATAGCCAGTCAAACGGATGTTTCTCAAGTTTTCGAAAATTTTAAGGGAATCCCTAGCACCACCGCCGCCACGTTTACCGGCCCTGGGATCACCGGCGCCGGGATGCAAGGCATCGCCTCTTTGTCTCGGCTTAAGAGGCTCGATCTTACCGATTCGGCCGTCGACCCCTCCGTGCTTAAAGTGATTGGCCAGTTGAGCGATTTGGAGGCCCTGTCGCTAAGGCGGACCCCGGTTACCGACGAATCGTTGGCCAATCTCACCGGATTGCCAAAACTTCGAGCCCTCGATTTGCGGAATACAAACATCACGGACGCCGGAATGGAGTCCGTGGCGAAAATCAAGACATTGGCGGATCTCCAGCTTGAGAAATCGAAAGTCAATGATCCCGGCGTTGCCTTATTGGCCGCCCTTCCGCTCAAGTCATTTAACGTCAATTATTGCACCACCATCAGCGACGCGTCGATGGAGATTCTAGGCAAGATCAGGACCCTCGAATCGATCCAGCTCGATGCCACCAAGATCACTGATGCCGGAATGGTTCACGTAGCCGGTTTGGATCGCCTGAAGCGACTTCGGATTCGAGATACGGACATCACCGGTGAAGGGTTCAAATATATCGCGACATTAAAAGGTTTAGACCGACTTGAGTTGCGTGGTACGTCGCTTGATGACGCGGGTTTAGCGATCGTTTCCGATCTGCCGAATGTCAAATTTTTGGATATCGCCGAATGTCGCTTAGTTTCCCCGGAAGGTCTCAAGGCGATCGGCAAGCTGACAGGCTTAACGTATTTGGGCTGCTGGGAGACGAAGGTCGACGATGGCGTGGTCGCCGCCTTGGCAGGGTTAACGAAGTTGACAGAACTTGATCTGAAGGCGACCCAAATTACCGACGAGGCAATTCCGACGATCCTGAAATTTACCGAGTTAGTCGACCTCAACGTCGCCGGCACCCAGTTGACCGACGCCGGTTTCACCGAGTTGGCGAAGTTGCCCAAGTTGAAGCGAATCAATGTCGCGAACACGAGCATCGGCTATGACGTGGTCGACGAATTGGCAAAGGCCAATGGAGGTATCGAAGTGATCGAGTCGGGCGACTGATCCGATCGCCCCCCGCAAGGTCGGATTGTGTGTCGTAGTTCCCGACTGATTTGGCGGTATCGCTCGGACCCGATCCGCTCTTTGGCGAAAGTCGGCATGTATCTCGATTCCTACCCGGTCGCAGGTGGGGTCCCGCGACTTGGCTCATTCGCCTTGACGAATTCCAGCGGTTGTGTGGCGTAAGGGTCTGCGACCTTGATCGCCAAGGTTCCTTGGAGCAGATCGCGGAATGCATTTCCGATGATTTCTCCCCGCCAGCCTTGGATGAGGGCGGGGACTTCGCCCCAGCGGGCACCATCCAACTCGTATGCGATCAAGTCCTTCACATCGTCGGTATTTCCCACGATCATCGGGGAGATGCTGTGCTGTCTACAGACGCAAGCGATGGAGGTGTTGAGGAATTGGGCCAGCATCGGCGACGTTCGTGACGGGCGTCCTCGGTCTCGCCGGGGGAGTTCCGACTCGGGCACTTCGAGTGCCTTGCGGACCGCGGCGGCGAGATCTTCATAATGCTCGTGAAAGTGGCGGTATTCCATACCACGAATGCTTCGAATCACGTTCGGGTCGGCCGAGCCGTTGCGTGCAAGTTCCACCATTAGGTCGTCGCGAAAGACCCATTTGGCAGGGCGGTCCAAATGACGGGCCCGTTGATCTCTCCATCTCCATAGCTGCCTAACGATTTCGAGTTGCCTTGGGGAGAGGCTGGTCGCCCCACTGACGCGTTGCCAGTTCTCACGTTCGTCGGATTCCCGGATCGAACGCTGGTTCGCTTCGGTCTCTTCTTGGAGCCAACTTAATCTGCCGACCGCGGACACTTCCTCTTTTAAAATTCGGTACATCGCCTCGAGTTCCGTGACGTCTTTGATCGCGTAATTTAACTGTGCTTCGGTCAGTGGACGGCTTCGCCAATTCGTCCGCGTCTCCCCTTTGCTCAGTTTAACGTTGAGAAGCTTTTGCGCGAGATTCGATAACGATGCGGGATACTCTAAACCGATGAACCCAGCGGCCAATTGCGTGTCGAATAGCCCGGCGATGGGCCGTCGCGTTATCCGATGACAAAATCGAATTTCCTCCCTCGCCGCGTGGGCCAGGATCGTCTTGCCTGGTTCTGCCAGCAGTTCCCAGAACTGGCTCGTATCGTCTACTTTGAGCGGATCGATAATCGCTAGCAGGGGTCCCGCCGCGACCTGAATCAAACACAATTCTGGCCGATAGCGGTCCTCGGAGACGAATTCCGTGTCGAAAGCGATGACGCTCTTCTCGGCGAGCCTTTCGCAAAGCTTCGAAAGGCCCGCCGGGTTGGTGATGATTTCGTACTTCAAGGATGTATCCAGCCTGTGGAAGAATTGACGCCGCCCACCTTCACGGCGATTATCGACTTTAATGGGGGTCTGGTCCGAAGACTACCCGTCACCGAACGGGCAGCCCGACCTTGAGAGGTTCCTGGGAAGACCCGCGAGACCAAGCCAGGTTCAATCCACTACCGAAACGAGCCCCATGGAATCATTTCATCAGCCGGAAAACGATGACGCAGAAGGTTTGGCGGCCCCGCCACCGATCGGCCTGTTGGTGAGCGTTCGGGACATGCGGGAATGGTCCTTGGTCCGCTCCTTGCCAATCGATGTCGTTGATTTTAAGGACCCCGGTGCGGGGCCGCTCGCCCCAGCGCCCGAACAGTTGTGGCGAAGGGCAGCGGCATCACCGTCCTGTTTCGGGATGCTCTCCGCCGCGCTCGGGGAGTTGCCAGCCGCTATCGAATTAGCCCCCCGGGTCCCGGGCCAGTTTTCTTTCGCCAAAGCCGGTCCGTCAGGCGTGTCCGATTTGGCAACCTTAGCAGGCCATTGGCGCGCGCTTCGTAAAAACCTCGACCGAAGTGTCGATCTGGTAGCGGTTGCCTACGCCGACCACGAGCTCGCGGATTGCCCGCGACCCGAGGCTATTTTCGATCTGGCCGCCCAAGAAGGGATCCGCACGTGGCTGGTCGACACCTTTTCAAAGTTGTCAGGCGTCAGCGTCTACTCAATCCTCGGAACGGAAAGGCTGATCGAGATCGATCGGATGGCACAACGAAATCAGGCACGATGGGTCCTGGCAGGGTCGATCGACCGGGTGACTGCCCAGAGGGTCATCGAGGCCGGGATTAGGCCGAGGTATTTTGGCATCCGTGGAGACGTTTGCAGCGGAAATCGAGAGGGCCAGATCGATTTGCGACGGGTCGAATCGTGGATCGAAAGTCTCTGGCAAACCAATGGGCGAACCGTCAAAACCCCCGAAACCAATCCGTCGAATGACCTAGCGCAGTTCCCGCCACGTCGACCAGCTCATAAAGATGAGGGCCGCACCCGCCAGGATGAATACTAGATCCATCAAAAGGCTTGCCCCTCTCAGTGGGGCGGATGTTTGCATCCCGAGCATGCCCATCGCCGCGTCGGTCAAAAACAGAACGACGATGATCACGGCAATGACTAAACTGATCAGGCTGAGTGCCTTGGGCATTCATGAACCTCGGATTATCATCAATATCGGCCGAACCGGATGGGTGCCGTCCCCACTCAATAGCCGCAGTATAGTTACCGAAGGCAGCATGTTAACCTCCACCCACGTTAGGAAAAATCGACCGACGGCGGGTTTCTGCGGTTTTTTTCGATTGTTTCGGTTTTTCGGATAGGGTCCCGCTAGAGAAATCCGCGTCAGCAGCCTCCGAAGGGCTCACCCTGTCTCGCGTTGCGGACCACAAAATCGCCTCTCGATTACTTATGAATTCTCCAGATTTGTCGATCGTCGGTCATTTGGGAGGGCATTCGCTTCTACAGCAAAATCCCTGGGGCTGGTGGCGCTCTCAAATGCCCGTTGTCGATCGTTGGGCTTATCTGGATCACGCGGCGGTGGCTCCACTGTCCCGCCCGGCCGTCGAGGCGATTGTTCGCTTTTCGACGGAGGCTTCTGAGCAGGGGGATACCTTGTGGCCGGATTGGGCCGCGGAATTGGAAGGATTACGCGGTGATTTTGCCGAACTGCTCAGTGCCGCTCCTGACGAGATCGCCTTGGTTCCTAATACGTCCTATGGAATCAACTTGGTCGCAGAGGGTTTTCGATGGCGGCAGGGCGATAACATCGTGATCCCCGCAAATGAATTCCCCTCGAACGTCTTGCCATGGCGAAATCAATCTCGGAAAGGGGTTGAATTGCGAGTCGTCCCGACTCATCCGGACGGCAGTATCGATCGAAGCGGAATCCTAGATGCGATTGACACGCGAACACAAATCGTCGCAGCGAGTTGGGTGGGATTTGCCTCTGGCCGAAGGCTCGATCTTGAGTCGTTCGTCGCGGACGTTCACCGGGCCGGTGCCCTGTTTTTTCTCGATGCCATCCAGGGCCTTGGGGTTTTTCCTGTCGATTTCCGTAATTCCGGGATCGATTTTCTCGCTGCTGACGGGCATAAATGGCTGCTCGGACCCGAAGGCGCCGGGGTTGTGGCGATCCGCCGGGAGCGTCTGGAAAGCCTCGATTGCACACCGGTCGGATGGAACAGCGTGCGAGGTGCTTATCGGTTTGACCAATCCGAGATTGACCTCAAACCCGACGCGTCACGCTTTGAGATCGGATCGTCTAACTTGATGGGCTTTTGTGCACTTCGGGGGAGTCTCTCGATGTTCCTCGAAATCTTGCGAAATCACGGTAGAGGGTCAATTGCTAGCCGAGTCTTGAATCTGGCTGCCGAATTGGGCGAAGAACTTCGGGCTGCGGGAGCGACGACCTTACCGAAGGTTGCGCCGGTGGAGCGAAGTGGCATAGTCCCGTTCGGGGTGCCTGGGGTTAGCCCCTCTCAATTTCGACAGTCTGCGGCGGACCATTCGGTAGCTGTGAGCTGTCGTGGGATCGGCATTCGGGCTAGTATTCACGCCTACAATGACCGCTCGGATATCGACCGTTTAATCGAAGTTGTCCGCCGAGCAACCAATCGTTAAGGCTCTCGGGTGATAGTCTGGGGCGAGCGTCTCTGGGCGTACCAGCCCGTTGAATCGACCGCTTTGAATCCCTCCAACGCTAGGTCTAGGAGACAAGTCGGCATGTCACAACCAGTGAAAGCGGTTTACACGGGGTCATTTGACCCGGTGACACTTGGCCATTTGGACATTATCCGTAGGGCGGGAAGGCTCTTTTCCGAAGTCATCGTCGGGGTGGGGATCAACAAAGATAAGCAACCTTTGTTTGATCCTGACCAACGCGTCGAGCTCGTGCGGCGGGTCACTCAGGGGATGCCCGGTATCGAAGTCGCGACTTTTGACGGTTTGGCGGTCGACTTCGTAAGGCAAGTGAATGCCCGAGTCATGGTGCGTGGTATCAGGCCGCTTACGGATATCGCGGGTGAGTTCACAATGATGATGGCCAATCGGCAACTCGACGGTGGTATCGAGACCGTCTTTTTGATGGCGGACGAACAATACGTCCACATCAGCAGTTCATTGCTAAAGCAGATCGCGACGATGAGTGCGGACGATAGCCACCTCGCCAAGTTCGTTCCCAGGGAGATCATCGCCGATGTGCGGAGACAGCTCCGTTCCAGGGGATGATTGTTATTCAGCGATTCGCCACAAGGAATGGCTGCTGGTCGATCTTCAGGCGGCATGAGGGATCGGGAATCGCCTCTCGATTTCGAATCGGGTTCCGTGCCTCTCAGACCATCCCAGCTTTTGTAACAGCACTTCGGCGGCCCGCGCGGTACCCCCTGGGCCGCCTTCGCTAACCCGAAGCTCCTGTAACTGTTCGACGATCGAATCATAGTAGTAACGGTCTTCGAGCATCGCGTTCATGGTGTGTTCCAAAAAGTCGATGGCAGGCGTAGGGGAACCTACGGAAACCATCTCTGGGAACAACGTTCGCCCTGCCATCAGATTGACCAGCGTGATGCTTTTGACCTTAATCAGCATCCGGGCATAGGCGTGGAGCAACCGGCCAACTCGGTAGACAACGGCTGCCGGTTTGCCACGCGCGAGCAGCTCCAGGCTAACCGAACCGCTGACCATCATCGCGCACTCACAACACTCGATCACTTCGCTCGTCCGATTTACGAATATTTGCACGGGGAGTGTGCCGTCGGAATCATTCAAGAGATCGCGGCACCACATCGCGTGAGCATCTCGATAAGCGCCGACCAGAAACATTACCCTCGGATTTCGCAATGAGATCCGCTTCATCGCTTCGATCATTAGGGGAAAGTTTCGCCGAACCTCATGGTCTCTTGAACCTGGAAGTACAGCGACCAGTCGCTCGCCGCGAAGCCGGGCTTCGTCCAGGAGTTCGGTTGTCTTTGAATCCAACACCCGTTCGGCGACCGAATCGAAGAAGGGGTGACCGACATAGGTATTGCCGACCTGATGCTCGTCGAACCATTTATTTTCGAGTCGGAGCACTGACAGGACGTGGTCGACATTGCGCCGTAGCTTCCGGACCCTCCATCCTCCCCACGCCCACAATTGTGGCGGTAAATAGTAATAAACCGGAAGGCCGTACCGCTTGGCCCGCTTCGCGATATGCCAATTGAAACCGGGGAAGTCGACCAGCAAGACCCCATCGACCGCGCCGCTCCGGAAGACTTCTTCCGCTTTATCTGCCAGCGCAAAAAACTCTCGGAGTTTAGGGATAACCTCGAGGAGCCCGACGACTGCCATTCGGGTCAGGTCATGCTCTATCCGGCAACCCTGTTCCTCCATCGCCGGGCCACCAAAACCACGAAAGCTAAGCGTTGAGTCGTGACGCCGGAGTTCCTGAATAAGCCTCGCGGCATGCTGATCCCCGCTGGGCTCACCGACGGAGAAAAAGAGAGTTTTGGGACGGTTTCTTCCGTCTGACGCGGTAGTGCTGCCAGCTTTTTCCTTGAATTTCCATTCCATGGAATCGGGTGTACCCCTTGTCCCTCCGCCGGGTCAAGGCAATTTGGGACTTCGTCTTGAGCACTCGTTCGTCAATCGCAGCGTCAATGCCCTCCGCTGGCCGTTAGGGCTTTTGGCTCCGATTCCCTTCAATCCCTGGCCCTCCCGATCGAAGGCCAGGGGAACTCGCGAAGATTTGCGGCCTGCTTCCGGTTGCCGAAGACGCGCGTTTTTGGCATACTCCCCCCTGAGTCGCAGGCACCGAGTGAGTTTGTCCATTAGGTTTCTCGACGACTTTTCGGGGTGTGGCGCAGCCTGGATAGCGCGTTTGACTGGGGGTCAAAAGGTCGCAGGTTCAAATCCTGTCACCCCGACTGAAGGGTCTCGAAAAACCGACGGATGCCGATATTTCCGGGGAGACCTCTGAGCAAATGTTAAGCTGCTTCGCCGGTTTCTTTATCGGCGGTTAGCGGCTGACCAAATCTGGCTTCGCTCTGGATGGCGAGCAATAGCTAGCTTTTGCGGAGGCGATACCCTTGAGGTTCCGCAGTAGATTTCTTGTCTTGTCCACGACAGACCCCAACGCGAGTTATCGGCCACAAACCAACAAGCGATGACAAACCGCGGGCTTGGGGTCACGATTCTTGGAAGCCCAAGTTGTCGCTGGGGTAATCCCAGGTTAAAAACGGCAGTGGCGTTCCAGTAGCCTTCAGATAATTCGGGAGACACGTTCTCACCGCTCGCAACTCTTTGTTTAAAGGACCCGTCGAGATGTCGCCTCAAGAGAAAGCCAGTGCCGCAGGAATCGTCTTTACAAAACAAGAACCCGGATATCTGGCGATGGTCGTTCGGACCGGCAACTTGTTAATCACCTCTGGCCACGTTAGTGACATCAAGGGCAAGTTGGGTGACGATCTCGATGTCGAACAGGGTAAGAGGGCCGCACGAGAGTGCGCAGTCAAGGTCCTCAACTCGATTTGGAATTTCCATGGCACCCTCAACGGTCTACGAGTCTTGAAGCTGCTGGGGTGCGTCAACTCAACTCCAGATTTCACCGAACAGCACCTCGTCGTTAACGGTTGTAGCGACTTGTTGCATGAGCTTTACGGTAAACCCGGCGACGGTTATCACGCCCGCAGCGCGTTGGGATTCGCGCAAATCCCAACGGGCTCGGCTGTCGAAGTTGAGGCGATTTTCGAGATAAAGTGACACCCGGTCAGAATCACCTAGCGAAGCCTCTGTGGTTTCGCCATGCCGTCCGCGAAGGGCAGGGGAGTGGGCCACGGGACTTCGGGGTCGATCAATCGGTACTTCCCGACTCAATCAACGGTTCCTGCCCCATCGCATCGTCAGCCAGGTTGTGGAAAAGCATAACCAGTGTCAACGAAATCGCCGCGGCGAAAAAACACCAGATCGACGCAAATGCATACCAATAATAAAGGTGGCTCACGATCGCAGAGGCTACCAACAGGATGCTAAATGCCATTAATTCTTTCCGCTTGCGCGACGCGATCATTAACGGCAGCGTGATGACCGCAAGGTAGATCAAGTGAATCATAGGTCGCGCTTTGGCAATCAAACTAGGGATCGGGAACTCGTAAGCCAAGACCCCTTCGGTAGCAGAGACTTCGAGCCTTGTCGGGTCGAGGGCTATTGGTAAGAAGAGCCCGCCACCTCCGATGAGACCGATCATGAGGAGGCACATCAGCAATCGACGGGTACTCCGGTCGCTCTCGGTCAGCCAGACGCTGAAGGGGATCCAAATCAGCCAGAAACAAAGCGCGAAGAATAGGTAGGCTACTGCTGCCGATCGAGCCCGAGGGGTATCCCCATGCTTAATCGCCAGCCAAACCAAGCCCTCCACGAATTGCTGGATGCCAAAGATCAACGGGATCATTGCAAGTGCCGTAAGCGTACGGGCCTTACGGATCGAATTCGCGACGCAGTACAAACCGATCGGGCTGAGGATCGAGGAAAGGGTGAAACTCGCTTCTGCGGAGACGCACATGGTCGGTCTGCCTTTGATTCAGGAACGTACAATTCGAACTCGGTCGGTTTGGTCCCCCAAAGCTGAGCAAGCCAGATGGCAAGCCCGACTTTTTCTCCCAACGCCGACGAAAGATCAACTAGATTTCTGTTATTTGCCAGGGCTCGTCTATGGCCTGTTCAGCGGGGTCTGCATTCGCGGAACGTGGTCGCGCGATCATTGGTCGATTGAAAAGAAAAAATGGATGCGTCCGAACAGGGTTTCGGTCGTCTCAGCGATAAGCACCATGGGGGGTGGTGGTCACGTAATCCTCGTTCGAGGCGTACCCTCTCCTTCGCCGTCTGACCCGGGCGATGCCTTTCAAATCCTTTTGTCCCCCCCTCAAAGGTATTGGTCTTCCCGGGATGCGCGTACCACCGATCAAGGAGTCGGTGGGCGAATCCATAGATGTCATTGATGACGCCTGCTTCGTCTAGTGATGGTGGAAAGCGATCAACATTGAGCCGACCAATCCGGCGATGATGGATGCCAAGGCTCAATGCATCATTTCCTGGGTCGCGTCGGCAAAAGATAAAGTATGATGGGCGGTTCAGATACGAGGCTATCCACAGAGTAGCCCAACGACTCCGTCGTGGGGAAGAGAAATGAAACGCTGCAAGTATTTCCTGCCGATGTCCCTTTTTTCCCTACTGGTGTCATATGCGGCTATGGGTATCGGACAGGAAGTTTCCAGCTCGGTCCGATCCGAAGCCTTTGATCAGACCGTAAAGCCGTTTCTTGAGCGACACTGTGAACGTTGCCATAACGAAGAGAATCTGACTTCGGGGATCCGAGTTGATCGCTTGTCGGCAGACGTCCCCGAGTCACAACTTAAACTCTTGGAGGGGATTCGGAAGCAAGTCCGAGGAAATTTGATGCCACCCGAAGACGAGCCCCAGCCTGACCCTCTCGAGCGAGATCGCTTCGTTCGGTGGGTCGATGAGTCATTGAGGTGGGCAAGATTGCGGGTACCCGAGAGGAATGGCGGGGCGCGGCGGCTTACCGTCGCCCAGTATCGCAACACCATTCGGCACCTTTTGGGTATCGATGAAGATCTGACTGACATCTTGCCGCCCGATGCCGTATCGAAAGATGGGTTTGTCAATAATCAAGAGACGCTGGTTTTTTCGCCTCTGCTTGCAGAGGCCTACTTGGAGATAGCGAGAAAGGCCCTCGATACCTATCGTCGATCATCGCACCAAGCCATCGATCCAAAACTTTCGGGTCGATTTGGGCAAGTCGATCAACACCCAACCGTGCCCCGACCAGTTGGTTTTGGGTGCCGAAAGTTTGTTGCTGGATAATCGCGACTTTGTGGTGACGCAGCTAAGGCCAAAAAAGCCTTTTGACTACGAGTCCTTCGTCATGAGAACCAGTTATCGCTTCATCGAAGGTTATCAGGGTAACGACACCGTTCGGGGTTGGCGAGATTTCGACAGCATTTATCATTCGGTATTCGCCTGCATGCGGGGGGCCCGCGGTTATCCGAAGGGCGAGCCGTACGAGACAATCCCGTCTGGGCTACTGCTACGCCCCGCGATACCCAGTGCCGAGATTTTTGGCGTTGAGAGTACCTACGGGCCTCAAGCCAACTTCAAAATCTCGCTTAGAGAACTTCCTGATTATGGCCGATTTCGTATTAAGGTGAGGGCCTCTAAGTTCGGTGACGGCTTGTTGCTCGACCCGGGTGCCACGCCGAAATCACCCAGCCCTTCAATGATCGAAATCACAGCGCCTGATTCCTCCGCTCGTACCGTCAAGATCCCGCAGTCGGCGGTCTACCAGATTGATGTCTATCCCGATTCGCCGCAGGCCGACCTTGTGAACATGGACCCGTCCAGGCTCGACCACGGACTAATCGCGAAATGGGACTTTGAGGGCGACCTAGCTGGCGAAGTGCATGCCAACAAAGTAATTGGCCAATTGGAGGGTGGCGGCGAACTGGTCGACACTCCCTTCGGTAAAGGGCTGTCGCTCGATGGCCAGTCGGATTTTTTTGTGGTCCGCCGTAAACCGCAGTTCGGGATTGGTCGGGGTGACTTCTCTGTCGCTGCCTGGATTCGACCGACTGCCCTCCGGCAAGCAGGGATCGTTGCTTTGGGGCGCTACGGTTGGATGCACGGTTGGTACTTCGATATGCCCAATGATCGAGGGGTCCTGCGGGTCGAAACGTGCGATCCGCAAAATCGGCCCAACGGAACGGTCGAGTCGCCTCCGGGAACCCTCCGTTCGAATGTCTGGCAGCATGTCGCGGCGGTCGTTCGGCGCGGCGAAAACAAGACCGAGTTGTTTGTCAACGGTTATCCCGTGGGTCGCGGGACGATCGGACCAGCCGATTTGGATAACCCATCGATCGACTTGTATCTGGGACGGATTCCGGAAGCACAGATGTTCCAAGGTGATTTGGATCAGGTTCGCCTGTATGACCGGGCCTTGGAGAAAGCCGAAATTCAGGCCTTGGTGGAACCTGGCAGGCGATTCGCCACCGCGCCCCCATTCGAATCACTTCAACGGGTCGCCCTAACCCTCGGCGATCGGCAGATTAGCAGCCAATGGCAGCAACCCGCATATGCGGTTATCCGGTTAAGTACCGGAGAGTTGAAGGTCACCGCCCAAAATTCCGGGGCGACCAAATTCGGCAAAGTGACGCTGACCCCTCTGGAACCCGGCAGTGAGCTTTTCGAGGAGTTCGTAGCGTTCGAGCGACGCGAACCACGCATCGGGGTTCACTTAGGTCTGCGGCGTGACTGCGGCAGCACGTTGTCTCGTGTGGGATCACCTCAGACCGTTCGCCAGGAAACGCCTGAATTATTTATTTTCGAAGGGGCCATTCGTGACTTTCCGAGCCCCGATGTCGAGCGAGACAATGTCAATTACCTCGCCGGGATTCGAGAGATCGGTGTCAGGAGTGAATACACTGATGGCAGGGACATGCCAAGGCTTCTCATTCACTCTGTCGAGTTTGAGGGGCCGGTTTTTGATTCCTGGCCCCCCGAATCTCATCGCTTGATTTTTGGCGTTGAGGGATCGGGTGGCGAGACGGATTCCGATGCCGAGCGAATCATCTGCCGTTTTGCCGAACGAGCCTTTCGAAGGCCTGTTACGCCTGACGAGACGGTCGCCGCCGTCCAGGTCTATCGCGATTCGCGAGACGCTGGAGTGGGGTTCAGCGAGGCGATCAAAGAAGCACTTCTAGTCGTTTTGACTTCGCCTCAATTCTTGTTCCTGGTGGAAGACAGCCAGGGACCACACGCCGAAACCATCAACCCATTCGAACTGGCATCGAAGCTTTCCTATTTCCTTTGGAACGGGCCTCCTGATTCGCGGCTCTTGACCTTGGCTGCCGATAATCAGCTTCACGATGCCATCGATTCCGAGGTTACCCGCCTGGTCAGTGATGTCAAATTCGATCTTTTCGTAACGACATTCATCTCCCAATGGCT
>Ga0082207_1000570_pt1 | contig 20649 bp, 25 predicted proteins | sample LakMenEpi10Aug09_FD_71540 | JGI IMG/M metagenome (GOLD analysis project Ga0082207, IMG submission 71540)
GAACGGTCGGCGCACCTGGGGCCACAGCCTTGTGATCGACCCCTGGGGCGAGGTGCTGGCCCGTGTGGAGGAAGGCCCTGGTGTGGCCGTCGCCGACGTGGACACACATCGCTTGGCGACCGTGCGGCAGCAGTTGCCGGCTTTGCAGCACCGTCGCTTGGGCACGGCGCCTACCACGGCCTGTTGAAGCCTCAGCGTCGTCCGAACATCATCTGACGTGCCAGCGCTGGCTTGAGTCCCGGCAGGTGTTCCACCGCCAGGAGGCCCAGGGCTCGGGCCGTGGCAGCCCCCGGCAGTGCCCAGGTGAAGCTGCGGGCCAGGAAATCGGTGGCGGCAATCATCGACCACCGGTCTGCGGCCCGCGCCCAGTTCACCTGCGCCAGTGCCTGTGCCGTGGTCTCGCCGCGCCGTTGCGCCCCACGCAGCCGTTCGACCAAGGCGTGCGCATCGCGCAGGCCGAGGTTCAGACCCTGGCCGGCCACTGGGTGCAGTGTTTGGGCGGCGTTGCCGATGCGAACCAGGCATCCGCCGCGCACCAGGCTCTTCTGCGCTTGCAGGCCCAGGGCAAACGACTTCAACGCGCCGATGTGTTCAATGCGCCCGGCTTGAGCCGGCAGCACGGCGTTGAGCACCGCCATGCGTTGTGCGTCGCTCAGTTCGGCCACAGGGTCGTGCTCGGCATCGACGCACCACACCAGCGAAGCCCGGCTCAAACCCGGTTGCGCACGGTCGATGGCAGGGGGCAGGGGCAGCAGCGCCACCGGCCCCTGGCGGGTGAAGCGCTCCACCGCCAGGCCAGGTTCGGCGCCTGACAGCGCCACGGTGCCCACCCAGGCGGTTTGCCGATAGTCGTGCCGCAGGGGCTGCGCGCCCCCGCGCTGCAGCCATTGGTTGATCGCGCCGAACGGGCCGGTACGGTCTTGGTCGACCGCCGCCCTCGGGATGACGGTGTCCTCGACATCCACCTCGGGGCGGGCTGCATCCCGAGTGAAGACCCCACCTTCGGCCACGACGGCCAGGTCGAAGGTGTCGATGAGGCCGGTATCCACTTCCACACGATGGCCCTGGGCACCGTCTGCTGGGTTGACAGCCACCACCTTCAAGCCCTGTACCGGTTGACCGAAGCGATGATGCAGCCGACCCGGCGCGCGGGCCTGTTCGTCCTGCCATGCGCGCTGCAGGGCCGGCACCAAGGTGCCGTAGGCCATCACCGCACCCAGTTCGGGTACACCCAGGTCCGCCGCGCGGATGTTCACCTCCGGGCGCGCGCCGGCCAGCGCCACGGCCGGTGATTCCTGGCTCACCTGCACCTGCAGGATGGGCTGGGTGCCCTGCGTAGGCCAGGCGCCAAGTTGCCCAAGCAACTGCACGCTGCCCAGCGACAGGGCCAGGGCTCGGGGGTCACGGCTGACGTCGGCGTCCAGGGGGCGCGCGTCGAAAAGGCTGACCCGCCACTGAGGGCAGCGGCGTGCCATCAGCAGGGCCAGCGTCAGGCCCACGGGGCCAGCGCCCACCACGGCCACGTGGTGTTGGTGTGCTTGATCGGTCGGCGACATGCCGCCAAGCTTAGCGCGCGGCGCGGCTTTTGCGCGCGGACTTGTCAAAGGCCCGCGCAGCGCAAGCGGTTCAGAAAGTCGTCTTCATCCGATCCCAAGGCGCTGGCCGGTGCGATGTGCGAACCGGCAGAACCACGACCTTGATGACTGTTCCCCAGGCCAGTGCGCACCGGACCCGCCGACCGGCGCAAGGGGTTCCACCACGCCGATAGGCGCTGCTCGGTCACCACGGGTGGCGGGGTGGCGGCAATGCGATCTGAACCAGGTTGTAGACGCATGACAAGCCTCTGTGTTCGGCGGCGAATCGGGGCAAGGGCCAGCGTGGCCCCGTATGCCTAAAAGTGTGCGGGGCCTGCGTGTCGGGGTGATGACAAAAATCGAGATTCATCCTCCGGGGTTCGCCGTTTGGCCAAGACGAACATCGCCGACCGCAAAAAACGCCCCCACGGCACGCGGGGCGTCGGGCATCGCGTACGCTTGTCCTATGGATACGAACACCCCTTCGACAGTCGACCCTGCCGCCGCGCCGGCGGGACTGTCGCTGTACTTGCGCGCCTATGCGGTCACCTTTGTGGTGTTCATGGGCATTGATGCCATTTGGCTCACGCAGATGGCCTCGCGGCTTTACCAGCCCACCATCGGCCACCTCTTGGCCCCGCAGCCCGACCTGCTGGCGGCCCTGGTCTTCTACCTGCTCTACATCCTGGGCATGGTGGTGTTTACCGTGAGGCCCGCTCAGCGGGATGCATCCCTGAAGTCCGCCGCCGGTCGCGGCGCCTTGTTCGGACTTGTGGCCTACGCCACCTACGACCTCACCAATCAGGCCACCCTGATCAACTGGCCGTGGTTCGTCACCTTCATCGATCTGATCTGGGGAACCTTCCTGACCGGCACGACCACGTTGCTGGCCAAGGCCTGGCTTCAGCGACGCACTTGAGCGCTGCTGTGGGGCTTCTGGTGGCGATCAAGCCTTGATCAGGTCGGTGGGGAAGGTACTGCCGTTGAAGTTGGGGAACACCTGCGACAGCGCGGCATCGCCCACACCCAAGTGGCGCTGAAGCACCGGCGCCAGTACCGCGCGGAAGTCGGTGGTCACGGCCAGGTCACGGCCGTCCACCAGCGCCGCGCGGTCCAGGCCCGGCCAACTGCCCAGCACCCGCCCACCGGCCACCGGCCCGCCTAGCAGCCACATCACATTGCCGCGTCCATGGTCGGTGCCGCCCGTCCCGTTCTGGCGCACGGTGCGACCGAACTCACTCATGACCACGATGACCGTCCGTTCGTAGGCCTCACCCAGGCCCTGCACCAACGATTCCAGGCCTTCGCCGAGGCTGGCCAGGCGATTGGCCAGCTGACCCCGTGCACCGCCCTGGTTCACATGCGTGTCCCAACCGCCCACCGAGGTGAAGGCCAGCTGCGTATTCGGGTCGGCCTGGATGAGCTGACCCAGCCGTTTGGCATCGGCCGCAAAGCCCCGCGCGGTGGGTGCACCATTGTCCGCACTGGGGTCGCTGCTGCGACCGTTGTCCATGCCCTGGCCGCTGCCCCGACTGCGGTCACTGGCCGCGGCCATGCTGCGGCTCATGTCGCTGCGGCTTTCGGCGGTCTCCCGAAAGGTGCGGCCCAGTGCATCCGCGCCCCCGTACAGCTTGGCCAACGCGGCCTGCACCTGGGGGTCATCAATGGCCTTGGCTTCGAAGGCGCGCGGGCCCAGTCCCAGAGAGGCCACGGCGGCCGGCCCGGCAAAGATGCGCGGCGGCGTAGCCCCCATGTTCACGGCGCGAGTGGGCGAAGCAGGCCCCGGCATCTGGGTCAACAGCCGGTTCATCCAGCCGTCAGGCGTGCTCTTGCGGCCAGGTGTGCCGGTCTCCATATAGTCCTGGGCATCGAAGTGCGAGCGCGTGGGGTCGGGCGAACCGCTGGCATGCACGAAACCCAGTTGGCCCTTGCCCCAGAAGGCATGTAGCCGCGCCAGAGAAGGGTGCAGGCCGAACTGACGGTCCAGCGGCAGCAGGGCGTCCTCACCCGTGCCTGGTGCAGCCAGCGCAATGGTGCTGCGCGCTTCTCGGTAGTGGCTCTCTGCGAACGGCACCACCACCGACAGGCCATCGACGGCACCGCGCAGCATCACCACGACCAGCTTGTGGCCGGATTGGCCCGCAGGCGTCAGCGCATGCGCTGTGCCCAGGCCGCCCATGGCCGAGGTGGACCACAGGGCATGGAGGAATCGGCGTCTTTGCATGAGGGAACCTTTCGCTCAACGCTTCATGAATTCCGGGCTCGACAGCAGCAGGGCCAATCGCATGGGGGCCGGCTCAGCGCCCACGGTTTCGCGCGTGGCCACACCCAGCAGGGGCCCCAGGGTGTCGATCAGCCTTTGGGTGTCGGCCTCCGCGCGTGCGCCTTGCCGGGCACGCCGCTCCGAGAGTGCGGTGGCGAACTGCACGCGCTGGGCCAAGGCCTCGGGGTTCATCCAGGCCACGGCCACGTTCTTGTAGCCGTCGGGTGTTTGGGCACCGTACAGGGGCATGCCCGCCTGTGCCAACACCTGCAGCAAAGGCTGCACATCCTGCGGCGTTTGCGTGCCCAGCGCCCGCAAGCTGCTGATCATGTAGTGGTACGGCGTCTTGAACTTCGCGCCATACAGGTCGGGCTGCCAGAACTCTTCAGAGGCCACGAGTTCACGCATCACGGCCCGAAGGTCACCCTGCGAGTTCAAGAAGCGGTCGGCCAAGCGCGCGACCAGGCTGGCCGGCGGTTGGTCGGCCACGAACGCTTGGGCCAGCTTGAAGCCGATGTGCCGTGCAGTGGCCGGATGCGAGGCCAATACGTCCAGGGCCATTTCCCCCTCGGCCTGCCCGGCGGGCGGCACCGTCAGACCCAGCCACTGCTTGGTGCCGGTGTCGTGCCGGCTCGCGTCGAACACGAAGAGCGAACCGGATCTGCCCTGACGCGCCGCGCGCTGGTCCACTGTCCAGCCGGTGAGCATGCGCGCCAACTCGGTCACGTCCTGCTGCGTGTAGCCGCCATCCACCCCCAGGGTGTGCAGCTCCATCAATTCCCGGGCGTAGTTCTCGTTCAAGCCGCTCAGCCTGGGCGCGTTCGGGTTGAGCGGCGCCAACAACCCCGCTGCCCGGTAGCCGGGGCGCACGCTTTGCGCGTTGTCCAGGTAGACCAGCATCGCCGGGTGCTTGGCCGTGGCGCCCAGCATGTCGCGAAACCGACCCAACACGTGGGGGCGGATCGCTTCGCGTTCATAGGCACCGGCCAACACCGACACGGGGCCTTTGCCCGCGAACACGTTGAAGTGGTTGAACCAGAACTCGACCAGCACCTCCTGCAACTGCGCAGGGCTCTCGATGGCTCGCGCCAGCCGCGCTTGAGCGGCTTGCAGCACCACCGGGCGAACATACTGACGGCGCGCGTTGGCCTGCACCTCCTCGGTGGCGGGTGTGGCCTGGTTGCCCATGGGTGCAGCGGGCGTGGTGGTGGCCACCTGCAACACGCGTCGAAAGCGCGCCAGCAATTCGGCCTGGCTCAGCTGCTGCGTATCCAGCCCCGCAAGCCGCTCCTGCAGAGAAGCGGGCATGGGCAAGGCCTGGGGCTCAAGCTGCGAATCGATGAAGCTCGCCAACCACGCTTGCGCGCCGACACGGCGAATGCCCACCACATCTTCTGGGCGAGGCCCATACGCCAACCGGTTCAAGGCATGCAGCGCGCGGGCTTCATCCGGCGAGGTGCCCTGACGGGTGGCCGCCCTGGCCACGTGCGCCATGGGTGCGCTCAAGGCTGCCGCAGCGGCGCACGCCAAACCTGTTGCGACGCTTCTTCTAGAGATCATGGTCGGGCTCCCCGTGAACGAGGTTCAACAGAAACGGGACAAACGACGGTCATCCCTAAGCCTGGTTAAGCCGCGCCGTGCGCCTTGAACCAGGCCAAGCAACGCTTCCATCCGTCCTCGGCCGCTTCCTTGCGGTAGGTGGGGCGGTAATCGGCGTGAAAGGCATGTGGCGCATCGGGGTAGACCACGAACTCGCTGCGCCGTGCCGCCGCGCTGCCTTGCTGCAAGGCAGCCTTCATGCGCTCGACGGACTCAAGCGGAATGCCGTCGTCCTTACCGCCATACAGCCCCAGCACCGGTGCATTCAAGCGGCCCGCCAGGTCGATCGGGTGTGAGGGCCATGCCGGGTTGGCGGCTCCCACCAGCCGGCCGTACCAGGCCACGCCGGCCTTCACCTTGGGTTGGTGTGCGGCGTACAGCCAGGTGATGCGCCCGCCCCAGCAGAAACCGGTCACCGCCGCGCGTGAGCTGTCGGCACCTTGGCCCTGTGCCCAGTTCAGGCAAGCGTCCAGGTCGCCCATCACCTGCCCATCCGGGGTCTTCATGATGATCTCGGCGATCAGCTTGGCGATCTCACCGTAGGACCCCGGGTCTCCGGCTCGCGCGAACAGTTCGGGTGCCACAGCGAAGTAGCCTGCGCGGGCAAAGCGGTTGGCCACATCGGCGATGTATTCATGAACGCCGAAGATCTCGCTGATCACGAGCACCACCGGTGCGTTGCGCACGCCTGCCGGTGCCGCGCGGTAGACCGGCATCTTGAAGCCGGCCACGTCGATCGTTTCTTCGCCCACCGTCAGGCCGGTGGTCGGGGTCTTGATGGCGGTTTGCGCCACCACCGGGCCTGCAGCTGCGGCAATGCCCACGCCCAGGGCGCTGCGCGTGAAGCGGCGGCGGTCCACGCCACCGGGGGGAACGAGGCTGTCGAAGTCGGCTTGTGACATGGCGCGTTGCCTTCTCAGTTGCAGAGGAAGACTGATGGTAGCGAAGTTGGCGATACCCCCGGGCTGCGCCCCGGTGTGGGGCTTACCCCATCCCGCGCATGATGCCACCGCAGATACGCCTTGGCACAATCGTTCCATGACCGAGGCCCTGCTCGTCCTGTACTTTGTGGTCTTGTTCGCCACGCTGATCTTCAAGAGCCGTGTGGTTCAAGGGCCTTGGTTGTTTCTGCTGCGGGCCTTCTTTCCGAATTGGAAGTTCTTTCATGCGGTGGGCTATGTGCCCCACCTGCACGCCCGCTGCGCCAGACGCGACGAATCGGGTCACCTCCAGTGGACCGAGTGGCTGTCGATCTACCCACGCCGCAAGCGGCGTGTGCTCCACCTGTTCCACAACGCCGACACCAATCTCGGCATGGGTCAGCAGAACCTGGTCGATCACTTTTGGAGCGACCTCAACGACCTGCCTGAGGGGGCAGATCCCAGGCAGTTGGTGACCTACTCGATGATGGAGCGTCTGGTCGAACTTGAGCTCCAGGCGCACCATGGCGCGCACACGCATCGCCAGTTTGAGCTGCGCATGGTGCTGGACGATGTGGATGGCATGAAGGACTGCTACACGATGCTGCAGTCACCGGTGACGGCATGCCCTGGGGTTTGACGCTGGAGCAGGCCTTGCGCCTGACCGAATGCCTGTTCGCCCTGAGCCTGCTCATCCAGACCGTCGAGTTCCTGCGCCTGCGTGCGGCCACTGATGAACACGGTCTTTGGAGCTGGTCGCTTCAACGCCGCGACATACCGTCGGCGATGTGGCGCCGGATGCTCGACGTGCTGTTCACACCGTGGGTGCATCAACTGCACCTTTGGATGCGGCTGGTCGCTGCCTTGGCGCTCATCGTGCAGGGCGGCAGCCTGGGGCTGATGGTGTTTCTTTTCCTGGGCAATGTGCTGATCTTGATCCGGTGGCGCGGCGCTTTCAACGGGGGCAGCGATTTTCTGACCCTCGCTGTGTTGACGGGTCTGTTGGTCGCTTACGCGGTGGCCGTATGGGGCGACACCGGGCTCGGCATGAAGGCCGGGCTTTGGTACATCGGCATTCAGTCGGTGACGTCCTACTTCATGTCGGGGGCCGTCAAGATCCTGCAGCCCGAGTGGCGCAGCGGTCGGGCCATGACCATCTTTCTGAATGCAGCCATCTACGGGCCATTGCCTGCGCGCCACCCCTTGCGCCGCCCCCGATGGGCCCAGTTGGGGTCCTGGATCTTCATTCTTTGGGAGTGCCTCTTTCCCTTGGCTCTGATCAACGCCACTTGGGCACTCGCGATGTGCGCGGTGGCTGCGCTGTTCCACTTCCTGGTGTTCTGGTTCTTCGGTCTGAACCGTTTCTTCTGGGCCTGGGTCGCTTCGTTTCCCGCCATCATCTGGTGTGCCGGCCAACGCCTGGGCGGATGAGCTCATCTGCCCCTGCTCGCCAGGCCTGACAATGGCGCCATGCCGTCCACCACGCTGGCCACAGCCCTGTACCTCATCGAATTGGTGGCCACACTGGCCTTCGCCCTGTCGGGCGTCATCGAGGCCGCTCGACGCCGGCTCGATGCCGTGGGCGTGGTGGTGGTGGCCGGCCTGGCGGCGTTCGGTGGGGGAACCTTGCGCGATGTGCTGCTGGATCGGCGTCCTTTCTTCTGGGTCACGCACACCGAACTGTTGTGGGGTGTCTTGATTCTGGGCATCGTGGCGATGCTGGTCATGCGGCGGCGCCATCTGGAGCCCACCGAGCGCGCGATGCAGTGGCCCGACGCCGTGGGCATGGGACTGTTCTCGGCCAGCGGCACCCAGATGAGCCTGGCCATGGGCCAGCCCCCACTCGTGGCGGTGGTCTTGGGCATGGTCACGGCTGTGTTCGGCGGTGTGTTGCGCGATATCGTGTGCAACGACATTCCCAAGGTGTTTCGCGACCATCGTCCCTACGCGCTGTTCGCCTTCGCCGGTGGTTGGGTGCTCATCGCGCTTGACCATGCCGGCGCGCCCCAATGGCTCGGTCTGGTGGTGGCCGCTTCGGTGGCCACGTCGCTGCGCCTGCTGGCCATGTGGCAGGATTGGAAGATTCCTTCGGTACCGCGATGAACCAACACCCAGTCGAGCCCACACCGGCGCACCGCCCATCGTCTTCTACGCTGCAGATCGACTTCGTATCCGACGTGGCCTGCCCGTGGTGTGCCGTGGGCCTCAACGCCCTGGAGCTGGCCATCGAGCGGGTCAAGGGCGAGGTGAGCGTAAAGCTGCAATTCCAGCCCTTTGAGCTCAACCCGCAGATGGGCCCCGAGGGCGAGGACAGCGCCGAGCACCTCAAGCGCAAGTACGGCATGGGTGATTCGCAGTTGGCCGCCGCGCGAGAGAACCTGCGCCGCCGGGGCCAGGAGGTGGGTTTCACCTTCGGGCAGCGCCCGCGCATTTGGAACACCTTCGATGCCCATCGCCTGATCCACTGGGCGGGCTTGCAGGGGCGACAACAGGCCATGAAGCGTGCCCTGCTGCAGGCCTACCAGGCCGATGACCGCAACCCGGGCGAGCGGGCCGTGCTGCTCGACTGCGCCCGGCAGTGCGGCTTGGATGAGCAGGCTGCAGCGCGCGTGATCGACAGCGGCGCCTATGCCGATGAGGTTCGTCAGGCCCAGGCACATTGGCGTGAGGCAGGCATCAACTCGGTGCCCTCCATCATCATCAACCAGCGCCATCTCATCCAAGGTGGACAGCCGGTAGAGGTCTTCGAGCAGGCGTTGCGGCAGTTGGCGGGAACAAACGCCGACTAGCCCAGGCGCTACAAAGCCCTAGCGCTGCAGGTCGGCGCCGAATGTCGAATCATTCGGCTCATCTGATCGTCATTCGATAGGAGTCCTGATCATGAGCATCAAGGGAGTTCCGCGCGGGCTGCGCACCGCGCTGGCGGGTCTGATGCTGTCGCTTCTGGGCGGCTGCGCCATCACGCCGCAGAAGGTCACCGTTCCGGTGGCCTCATCGGTTGACCTGCCCAGGTTCATGGGGCCCTGGTACGTCATCGGCGTGATCCCAACCTTTCTGGAAAGGGACATCTACAACGCCATCGAGTCCTATGAGCTAGCCGCCGACGGCACGATCAGCACCACCTTCACCTTCAACAAGGGTGCCTTCGACGGTCCGGCCAAGCGGATGCAGCCCCGGGGTTTCGTCATCCAGGGCAGCGGCAACGCGGTCTGGGGCATGCAGTTCGTGTGGCCGATCAAGGCCGAGTTTGTGATCGCACACCTCGACCCCGACTACAGCGAGACCATCATCGCGCGCAGCGCGCGCGACTATGTGTGGATCATGGCCCGAACGCCAACGATCAGCGATGCACGCTATGCCGCCCTCGTGGCCCGGGTGAAGGCCATGGGCTACGACACCGGCAAGTTGGTGAAGGTTCCGCAGCGCCCTGCGCCCCAGCCGGTTGGTGGGGCCAGTGGGACCGTCCGATAGCGGACGGTCCATCAGGCATCAGTAACGGTTACGGCCGCTGTCGCCGCCATAGCCACCACTGCGCGGTGCGCGGGCTTCCATCGGGCGCGCGATGTTCACGACCAGGTCACGGCCCCCCATGTTTTGGCCGTTCATTCCACGGATCGCCGCTTCGGCTTCCTGGCCGTTGGACATTTCGACAAAGCCGAAGCCTTTGGATCGACCGGTGTCGCGCTCCATCATGACCTTGGCCGATTGGACCTGACCGAAGGCAGAGAACTGTTGTTGCAGATCGTCGTCACGGACCGAGTAGGAGAGATTGCCGACGTAGAGTTTGTTGCTCATGGGGAGCCTTTCAGAAATAGCGTCCTGCCAGATTGAGGGCGCGAGTGGTAAAGATGGTTGGAGGTTGGTCAGCGCTTGCGCTTGAACGCAGGCGCGCCCGCAGCCCGTGGCTGCCGGTTCTCGATGTGCCGAAACATGATGCGGCCCTTGGTCAGGTCGTAGGGTGACATTTCCAGCGTGACGTTGTCGCCCGCCAAGATGCGAATCCGGTGTTTTCGCATCTTGCCGCCGGTGTACGCAATCAACTGGTGACCGTTCTCAAGCGTCACGCGGTACCGCGTATCGGGCAGCATTTCATCCACCTTGCCGTTCATTTCGATCAGTTCTTCTTTGGCCATCAGGCCTCCTGGGTTGTGAACTCCCGCGCAACAGCTGCGGGGTGTTCGTGCGCATCGGCCTGAAGTCACGCTGTCAGCCAGTTGGCTGAGCATGGCCACGCGCAGCCGTGTCAAGGGCTGCAAGAAACGCGGGAGTGGAGCTTGCCTAGGGAGAAGTCAGACCACTGAAAAAACCACGGGGCGTGGTGAGCAGTGGAGGTGGGCGGTGTTGGGGTACCGCTGCCTAGATCAAACTTGACGGCAGCCAGGGAAAGCGAAATAGCTGCTGCCCGACAAATGTACGGCAATCCAGGGTTTTGCACAACACACGGACACGCACTGGCGCGCTGGGATGCACCGCCTGGACGGCGGCGTGGGCTCGGGTCAGGGGAACTGCTCGTGAAGCAAGGCCTCAAACCGGCTCACCAAGGCCACGGTGGCCCAACCTTCTGTCATCCAGTGTTGGGCCAGCAAGCGGGCATCCAGCCGAACCATGTTCAGGCGAGGCTCCGGCACCGCCCTGGCTTGCAGGAAGTACAGCCCCGTGACCAGGGCCAGATCGTGTGTACTGCCGGAGCTGAAGTGACTGGCCAGTTGCCAAGCTGCCGACGCAATGTCGTCAAGGGGGACCAGGCGCTGCAGCACCTGGTCATGTGCCAGGCGGATCGCTTGTGAGGTGTTCGGTGGCCCATGGGGCTGTGCGTGGTTCTCCACCGCCGCCATGAAGCGTTCCAGGCTCATTCCCTGGGCGAACTGATTCCAATAGTCGTACATCTTGTGACCATCGTCCCGCACTCAATAGTTTAGCGATTGCAAACCCCTTCGTACAGGTTTCGTCAAGGGTGTGTCCCAGGCGGTGGCTTCCTGCGTAACATGCAGGCGTGACCCACCCTATGCCAGCCCCCAAGCGTTTCGACACGCTCACCCTCTCGGCCGCGACGCTTGAGAATCTTCTTCGCTTGGGTTACCTGGAGATGACGGCGATTCAGGCCGCCAGCCTGCCGCCTGCGCTGCAAGGCCGCGACCTGATCGCCCAGGCCAAGACCGGCAGCGGCAAGACCGCCGCCTTTGCCTTGGCTCTCTTGGCGCGTTTGGACCTGAGGCGCTTTGAGGTACAGGCCCTGGTTCTGTGCCCCACGCGGGAGCTGGCCGATCAGGTCACCACCGAGGTGCGCCGCTTGGCGCGTTCTGAGGACAACGTCAAGGTGGTGACCCTATCGGGTGGTGTTCCGCTTCGGGGCCAGACCAGCAGCCTGGAACGCGGCGCGCATGTGGTCGTGGGCACGCCCGGGCGCGTGCTCGACCACCTCGAGCGGGGGCACCTGCAGCTGTCTTCATTGGCCACGCTGGTGCTGGACGAAGCCGACCGCATGCTGGACATGGGGTTCTTCGACGACATTGCCAAAGTGGTGCGCCAATGCCCGGCCGCTCGCCAAACGCTGCTGTTCTCAGCCACCTACCCCCAGGGCATTGCCCAGCTGGCCGCGCAGTTCTTGCGTGAACCCGTCACGGTGAAGGTTCAGGCCCAGCACACTGAGCAACAGATCGACCAGCGTTGGTATGAGGTCAGCGAGGACCAGCGCCTGCCCACGGTGGCACGCTTGTTGGAGCACTTTCGCCCGGCGCGCACGCTGGCCTTCTGCAACACCAAGGCGCGCTGCCGCGATTTGGCCGGTCTGCTGCAGGCGCAGGGCTACAGCGCACTGGCGCTGCATGGCGATCTTGAGCAGCGCGACCGTGACCAGGTGCTGGTGAGCTTTGTCAACCGCAGCTGCTCGGTGCTCGTGGCCACCGACGTGGCCGCGCGCGGGCTGGATGTGGCCGGGCTGGAAGCAGTGGTCAACGTGGACATCTCACCGGATGCGCAGGCCCATGTGCACCGGATCGGCCGTACCGGTCGGGCGGGCGAAACCGGGCTGGCACTGAGCCTGGCCTCGCTCGACGAAATGGGCTCGGTCGGCCGCATCGAAGAGCTGCAGGCAAGACCTTCGGCCTGGCATGCGCTGAGCGACCTCACACCGGCCCCCGGCGGGCGTTTGCTGCCGGCCATGGCCACCGTTCACATCCAGGCCGGGCGCAAGGACAAGATCCGCGCAGGCGACGTGCTGGGTGCGCTGACGGCCGACCTGGGCTACACACGCGAACAGGTGGGCAAGATCGACATCAATGAGTTCGCCACCTATGTTGCCGTGGATCGAACGATCGCGCACGAGGCTGCGGCGCGGCTGAACGGGGGGCGCATCAAGGGCCGTACGGTCAAGGCGCGGCTCTTGAAGCATGAGACCTGACTTCGCCGCTATCCGTCCATTCACCCCGGGTGAAGGCCTTCCCGGTGAAGCGGTGCAGTGGGAGAGTGCTGCAGGGCGGCTGTCCATGCGGGTGTCGGGTGCAGGCGCGCCGCTGCTGCTGATTCACAGCATCAACGCCGCCCCGTCATGTGCCGAGGTGGCGCCTTTGCATCGGCACTATGAACAAAGCCGATGCGTGTTTTCGCTCGAGCTGCCGGGTTTCGGTGCCTCAGAACGCAGTGACCGCGCTTACACGCCCCGCTTGATGACCGATGCGATTCACGCGGCGGTGCAGGAGATCCAGCGCCGCTGCGGCCCGGCGCCCATCGACGTGCTGGCCTTGTCCCTATCTTGTGAATTCCTGGCGCGGGCGGCCTCCGAGCAACCCGACCGCTACCGAAGCGTGGCGCTGGTGAGTCCCACGGGGTTCAACGGAAGGGGTACACGGCGAGGCCCACCGGGCAGCACAATGTCGATTCCTTGGCTGCTGCGTCTGTTGCGGGGGTCTGCGCTGTGGCCGATGCTGTTTCGCGCGCTGACACGCCCCAGCGTGATTCGATTCTTCCTTCGCAAGACCTTCGGCTCGCCGCAGATCAGCCAGTGGCTGCATGAGCAGGCGGTGCAAACGGCAGGTGAGGCTGGCGCGGCCCATGCCCCGCTGTACTTCCTGACCGGTTCGCTGTTCAGCCGCGACATCCACACGCTGTATGACGCGTTGCAATGTCCGGTGTGGATGTGCCATGGTGTTCGGGGGGACTTCACCGACTACCGCCAGAAGTCACGCCTGCAGGGTGCCGCCAATTGGCACTTCAGTGTGATGCCCACCGGCGCCTTGCCGCAATTTGAAGTGCCTGAATCGTTCTTTGGCGAATATGATCGGTTTTTGTCGAGTACCTTGTAGAGGGCGCCATGTTAAGCCGCACCACCCCAATCCTTCGCAGCTTCGACGAAGCCAAGGCACGCGAGTTCTATCTCGGCTTCCTGGGGTTCGAGGTGGTGTTCGAACACCGCTTTCACGACGGTGCGCCGCTGTACATGGGTATCCGCCGGGGCGACTGTCACCTGCACCTTTCCGAGCATCATGGCGACGCCACGCCGGGCTCTTCCATGCGTATCCAGGTCGCGGATGTCGACGCGCTTTGCGCCGAATTGCGCTCTCGCGACTACGCCAATGCCAGGCCTCAGGTGCAGGACACGCCCTGGGACACGCGTGACTTCACGGTATCGGACCCCTTCGGGAACCGGCTGACCTTCACCAGCGCCATCAGCACCTGAAGGTGCTGCCTTGCGGATCAGCGCCGCGCCCAGTTGATGGCGTATTGCGTCAACACGATGACCAGCACCATGTCGCCCCAGGTGGTGTAGTACAGCCAGGTGTCTTTCGAGAAGTTCAGCGCCACCGCCAGGTTCACGCTGGCCATGGTGGCACCGATGCCGGCCATGGCCACGGCCAAGCGTCTGAGGTTCAGGTCGCGGTAGGCCAGGTAGGTGGCCATGCGCCGGGCCATCACGCGCCCGCCGAACAAGGCGTCCACCGCAAACACGGTGGCGCCGATGCCGCCCATCACCGTGGCCTTGAGCTGCACCGCGAACTCGCTTTCGAAGTACCAGGAAAAGCCGGCCGAGATCAGCATCATGATCACGCCGAACAGGGCCAGGCCGCCCAGCAGGTCAATCGGCTTGGGTGCGAAACGGTTGATCAGCCACTGCAGGGGCACCAGGCTCAGGCCCACGGCGGCTGTCACCAGCGCCGCGGTGCGCAGGTCAGTGGTCTTGCCCAGCACGAAAAACAGAATGCCCAGGGCGATGTCGCAGGCGATCGACGGCCCGTTGCGCTTCCAGGCGCCACCATCGAAGGCGGGCTGAGCGGCGCTGCCTGAAATCGAGCCCGTCTGGCGGCTGTTCATCAGGGCTTGCATCCGCGTCAGGTAGCCATGCGGATTGTCATGCGATTGCCAGAGCGTTTGTCCGTTGCGCACCACCTTCAGACCGATTGACCACCAGGTGCGCGGCCCGGCAATGATCTGCACCGGACCACCGGCCGAACCAATCTCGACCGCTTGAAGCCGGTAAGCTTCGTTCATGAAGTCCAGCCGGTCCACCACGGGTACCCCGGTTGCATCGCCGGCGGGATACACCACCAGGCGCGATGCGGTGAAGCCGTACTCCAGCGCCACGGCTACGGTGTGCCCGTCGATCACGGGCTTGAATCGGTAGGTCCAGATGTTCACGAACGGCCTCTGTGCTTAAGGCCGACATTTTGAGGGATACAGGGGGGAGCCTCAGGCCTCACGCCCTGCTGCGCAGTGCCTGAGCCAATCCCAAAGCGATAGCGGCCCCGATGATCTGGGCGCCGACAAAGCCTGGCGCGCTGATGGGCGCGATGCCGGCAAAGCTGTCGCTGAACATGCGGCCCAGCACGGCTGCGGGGTTGGCAAATGAGGTTGAAGCGGTGAACCAGTAGGCTGCACCGATGTAGGCCGCCACCAGGGAAGAGGCCTTGCCGGCCGGTGCCAGCAGGATGGTGAGCAGCAGGCCAGCCGTGGCCACCGCTTCGGCGATCCACTGGCCCGTTCCCATTCGCAACTTGGTCGACGTCTGCACGATCGACAGGTCGAACATGGCATGGGCGAGCCAGGCCCCAAGCACGGCTCCGATCAACTGCATCGCCACATAAGGGGCCAGGTCGCGCCTGGGCAATTCGCCTCGGAACGCCATGACCGCACTCACCACCGGGTTGAAGTGAGCACCACTGATCGGCCCGAACACCTCGATCAGCACATACAAGGCCCCGACGGTGGCGGCCGTGTTGGCCAGCAAGGCGATGGCCACGTTCCCATCGCTCAGGCGTTCGGCCATGATGCCTGAGCCAATGACCACCGTCAGCAACAGCATCGTGCCCAAGCCTTCGGCCAGGAGCTTGCGTGAAGTGGCCGTGGTCATGAGCGACCGATCCTCGCGAGTGCAGCAGACAGCTCGTCCCGGCTCATCGCAGCCAAAGGCAGTTGGAGCAACTGCAACATCCGAAAGCCAACTGCTTGGCGGGTCAGTTCAAAGGCGCGTCGCTTGCCCTCGTCACCACCCTGTGCATTCGATGGGTCGGGGTAGCCCCAGTGCACCTTGACCGGCTGCCCCGAGCCACCAAAGAAGACGGGGCACTGTTCGGCAGCAGCGCTGTCACACACCGTGATCACGATGGAAAGGGGCGGCGAGTCAGAGGTGGTGAACTCGTCCCAACTTTTGCTGCGCACGCCGGATGTGTCGACGTCCGCAGCTTGAAGCACGTCAAGTGCAAATGGGTTGACGCGTCCACTGGGCGCACTGCCCGCGCTGTGGGCGCGAACATCCTTGCCCAGGCCCTTTGCCAGATGGTTGAGCATGCTTTCGGAAAGAACGCTGCGCGCCGAGTTGTGGGTGCACAGGATCAGGATATGAGTGGTCATCACTTTGTTCCGATGTCGCGGATTTCGCGCTTGATGGCCAGGAGGTCCAAACTGGCCAATGGCAAGGACAGGAGGAGTTGAATTCGGCGATGCAGGGTGACAAAGGCATCCAGGAATGCCTTTTGAATCTCAGCGTCTGAGCCATGGACCGCCGCCGGGTCTGGCATACCCCAGTGGGCGGTCATCGGCTGCCCAGGCCATACGGGGCAGACCTCGCCCGCTGCTTGATCGCAAACGGTAAACACGAAGTGGAGCGAGGGGGCGTCAGGACGTGCGAACTCCTCCCAACTTTTGCTTCTGTAACCCTGGGTCGGTAGGCGGTGGTCGGCAAGGGTATGCAATGCCCACGCATTCACTTCCCCGCGGGGCTGGCTGCCGGCTGAGAACGCGTGGAAGCCCTTCGCGCGGCCCAGCTCATTCATGAGTGCCTCGGCCAGGATGGAGCGGGCGGAGTTGCCCGTGCAAACGAACAGGACGTTGTACCTTGATTCAGACATGCACACCTCAGCAGCAGGAGGACGAAGGACCTGCCTTCACGGCGATCTCGATGGGCTTACCGCGTGGCGATGGCGCGCAACATGCGGATGCGGCGCTGGAGCGCAGTGCGACGGTCACAGTCGGTGCGCAGCACACGGGTGAGGGGTCGGCGCTGCCGGCCTGGCTGAACACCGGAATGTTCGCCAGCGTGTGGAAATGCTCCCACGCAATTCCTTGTGGGTCGGTGATCCAGTGCTTTTCGCTCTTGGCGTAGCAGCAGGTGGTCTCGCCCTCATCGAGCAAGGCCATGTCGGCCTCCTGAGCGGCCGCTTTCATTTCATCCAGTTCCTCGGCGTTGTCAGCCTGGAAGCCAAGGTGGTCAAGGCCCGGTTTACTGCCATGGGTCGAGATCGCAAAGTTCACCCGTGGGTCTTCAAGCATCCATTTGGCGTAGTCGCTCTCTACCCGTGATGGCTGCGCGGAAAACAGGCGTGAATAGAAAGCAATGCTCGCTTGCAGGTCTTGCACATGGAGGTGCACATGGAATCGCTTCATGGCGGTGAACTTCAGCAGTGGCAGGACGTGGACGTGGTGTCGAGGCAGGCCTCGGCGCCTTGGCAGCAGTTCTCAGTCAGGTAGGCCAGCACCCCGTTCATCCGCTTGAATTCGACGCGGTAAATCAGGTTGCGCCCGCTGCGTTCCTGGCTGATCAGTCCGGCGCTCATGAGTTCCTTGAGGTGAAACGAGAGCGTGGCGTTTGGCACGCCGAGGTATTCACTCATTTGCCCAGGCGTGGCGCCCTGCGTGCCAGCCACGACCAGTGAACGAAACACCTGCAGGCGGTTGGCCTGTGCCAGGGCGGCGAGTGCCTTTACAACTTCGTTATCTTCCATGGTTCTATTATTATGGAAATAATATGAACAGTTGATGACAGTCCACATCCCCACTCGGTTCAGTTCAAACGACTGGCCGGGGGGCTGCCCGGGGCGGGGCCAATTCAAACCGCATCAGCCAGAAGCCTTCCCTGGGGTGAGTGAAGCGATGCGCCCCAAGCCGTTCGTAGAACCCAGGGCCATCGGTGCCCAAGAACACTTCACTCTCCCCCAGGCGGCTCGCATCATCCAGCAGCGTTCTCACCAAGACTGAACCGACGCCTTGGCCTCGCCACTTCGGCGCCACCACCAGCCCGGCAAGCCAAGGCCGCCCCACGCGCGGATTGGGGTCGTCGTAGTCGATCAGGTTGACCACGCCGACGAGCTCGCCAGCGGAAACCGCCACGCGGCACAGTGGCATTGAAGCGGCCGACGTGACCTGCGCCAAACGTTGCGCCAAGGTGTCGGGGCTAGCCTCTGGCACATCGGCCCAGAACTCGGCGTGGATCATCGACGCGGCTGTGGGCAGCAAGTGTGGCACGTCATGCAGGTGGAAGATGTTCACGGCGGTAGGTGAGTTTGATTCACCCAGCGGACTCTGATCTGCGGAGAGTGCTGTGTCGATAAAGACCAATCAATGCGCCTGCATCCTGCGCAGTGAAAGATCAGAGAGTTTCTGAACGGCCGCGCCCACCATCCAACAGGCCATGATGGCAAATGCCGTGACGCCCAATGCGGCAGCAGGGCCCTGAAGATCGAGTTTTTCCCAAAGCCCACTGATGGCGATGATGACCGCAAAGTGGCTCACGAAAGTGCTGTACGAAATATCGCTGAGGTATCGGATGGCCTTGGCGAAATTGGCGCGCGGGCTGGCCCATTCGATGTGAGAGAGCCCATAGAGGGCCATCGCGGTTGCCAGCGCCAAGAGTGGGCGTGGGCGAGGGTCAGCGACCCAGTCCAACAAAAGGAGTGCAACCGTGATCCATAGCCACTTTCCCGCAGCGGGGTGGTCGCGCGCCCAAATCACCAGCGCACCGAGCCCGTAGGCTGAGAGGTAGTAGATCGCCCAGATGTCAAGGATGCTGGCCTTACTGAAGATGTGTACCGAGGTCACTGTTGCACCAGCCACCAGAACGGGGGCATAGGTTTGTGCCAAGGGAACCTTGGCCCGCCTGGATATCTGAGTCAGCAAAACGAATGAGGCAAACAGCTGCAGGTCGATGGCCAGGTACCAAACCCCCGCGGATATGGCCTCTATGCCCAGAACATCCTGTAGGAAAAATAGATGCGCCAAGAACACGCCAGCTGAGGGCAAGGGAGAAAGCCAATCCTCATGGGCCAACTCATGCCCGATCCACCATGTGGCTGCCATCACGAGCAGGAGTGAGAGTGCCAGTTGAGGCGCCAAACGCAAGTAGCGCCGCCAGATCAGAGGCGCAAATCGTGGCCCCACTTGCTTGTCAAGAGATTGCGCCGCCAAGAAACCGCCGACCACCAGGAAGGGCTGAACCGCCAAACGACCGTCTTCATGCAGCAGCTCAACGATGCTGGGCCACGCTTCGGCCAGCCAATCTGTCATCGGCGCGTAGATGCAGAAGTGATGCAGGACGATGACCTGGGAAGCCAGAGCCTTGATGCTGTCGATGACCGCGGACCGATTCATTGAATGTATTGTCATCCTGACCTGCCCCCCTGACCTGCCCCCGCCAGCCACTCGTACGTAACAGCTTGATCGTCGTGTTTCCTATGGCTATTCGTGCGCCGCGACTCCGTTGAAGTGGCTGGGTGGCATCCGCGGGTCCCATGCGCTCAGTTGACGATGCCGCGCTCGCGTAGGGCGGCTATTTGCGCTTCCGTCAGCCCGATTTCCCGCAGCACCTCGCCGGTGTCCTGCCCGAGCGTGGGAGCGTTGCGACGATGACTGCCCGGCGTGGCCGAGAGCTTGGGGACGATGCCGGGCAAGGTCAAGGAGGATCCATCGTCCAGCTGCACATCCCGCAGCATTTCCCGGGCACGGTAGTGCGGATCCGATGCAATGTCGGCCACCGAGTAGATGCGGCCTGCCGGCACCGAAACGCTGTCGAGTGCCGCTAGGGCGTCGTTAACGCTGCGTTGCGCTGTCCAGGCGCTGATCACCTCATCAATCTCTGCAACACGCGCCACGCGGCCTGCGTTGTCTGCGAGGCTGGGGTCGTTGGCGAGGTCCTCGCGGCCGATCAAGATCATCAGCCGGCGGAAGATGCTGTCGCCGTTGCCGGCAATCAAGGCGTAGGCACCGTCTTGGCAGCGGTAGGCGTTGCTGGGGGCGATGCCCGGCAATGCACTACCGGCTGCGCCGCGCACCGCGCCGAACGCGCTGTACTCGGGTAGCAGGCTCTCCATGCAGTTGAAGACTGCCTCGTACAACGCCACGTCGATGATTTGGCCGCGCCCGCTGGCGTGTCGATGCTGCAGCGCCAGCAGGATGCCGATGACGCCGTGAAGCGCGGCCAGGGTGTCACCGATGCTCACGCCCACTCTCACCGGTACGCGGCCGGGCTCGGCGGTGAGGTGGCGCAGCCCGCCCATCGCCTCGGCTACGACGCCGAAGCCCGGCCGATTACGGTAGGGACCTGTCTGGCCCTAGCCGCTGATGCGCAGCACGATCAGCTTCGGGTTGGCGGCCAGCAGCTCATCGGGCCCGAGGTTCCAGCCTTCCATCGCGCCGGGGCGGAAGTTCTCGACAAGAACATCGGCCTCGAGGGCCAGCTTGCGGACCACGTCCTGGCCTTCAGGCGTTCTCAGGTCCAGCGCCAGTGAACGCTTGTTGCTGGATTGCACCTGCCACCACACCGAAGTTTCGTTCTTTAGCAGACGCCACTTGCGCAAAGGATCGCCCGTGCCGGGGGGTTCGATCTTTATGACCTCTGCGCCGAAGTCGGCCAGCGTCTTCGCGGCGAACGGGCCAGCGATCAGCTGGCCGAGCTCCAGCACTTTCAGGCCTGCCAGAGCGGCGGGCGTTGGGGTGGCTCTGTCGTCGGCGGTGGATTCGGAAAGCATGGTGCCAGTGGCTGGGCGGCCGGGTCGGGGGACTATGTCAATTTGGGGGGGTCAGAATTCGA
>Ga0082207_1000572_pt1 | contig 20621 bp, 17 predicted proteins | sample LakMenEpi10Aug09_FD_71540 | JGI IMG/M metagenome (GOLD analysis project Ga0082207, IMG submission 71540)
GCCCGCTGTTGCCCCGCCGCCACCCACGCGAGCCCCCGTGATGATCCATCGACCCTGCTTGAAGAGGGCGCAAGCCTCGGCCCAATGGACTCGCCTGACCACCCGACTCGGTATGAGCCTGGGCCTTGCCATCTGCCTGGCCCTGCCAGCGCAGGCGCAAACCCTGCGGTGGTCCAGCAGTGGCGATCCGCTCACGATGGATCCGCACTCGCAGAACGAGCTCATGACCAACATCATGAATGCCCAGGTGTACGAGCGGCTGCTGTCTCGTGATCGGCAACTGCAGATCGTGCCCGGCCTGGCCAGCACCTGGCAGCAGGTGTCGCCCACCCTGTGGCGCTTCAAGTTGCGCACGGGCGTGAAGTTCCACGACGGCACACCCTTCAACGCCGATGACGTGGTGTTCTCCATCAAGCGCGCGCAGGCGCCAACCTCGCAGCTCAATGCCTATGCGCTGGCCTGCGGCGAGCCGGTGAAGATCGATGACTTCACCGTCGAATTCCGTCTGAAGACGGTCAATCCCATCTTCCTCCAGCACTTGGAAACCCTGCCCATCATGAGCAAGGCCTGGAGCGAGAAGCACAAGGTCACCCGCCCCTTGGATTTCAAGAACCGCGAGGAGAGCCACGCGTCGATGAATGCCAACGGCACTGGCCCCTACATGCTGGTGCAGCGCCAACCGGGTGTGCGTACGGTGCACAGGCGCAACCCCAACTACTGGGGAGCGTTCGAAGGCAATGTTCAGGAGTCGGTTTTCACGCCCATCTCCAACGACGCGACCCGCTTGGCTGCGCTGGTCAGCGGTGAGCTGGATTTCGTGCACGACCCTGCGCCACGAGATATTGCGCGACTGCGCAACACCGCCGGCGTCAAGGTGATCGACGGTCAGGAGAACCGTATCGTCTTCATCGGGCTGGACCAGGCCCGCGATGAGTTGCTGTACAGCAGCGTCAAGGGCAAGAACCCGTTCAAGGACATTCGCGTGCGCCGCGCGATGTACCAGGCCATCGACATCGAGACGATTCGAAGCAAGTTGATGAACGGCTTGAGCATTCCCTCGGGTGCGCTGACGCCTTCTCCCTTGGGGGCGTACAACGATGCCGAACTGGAAAAGCGCCTTCCCTTCGATGTGAGGGCCGCGCGTGCGCTGCTGGCCGAAGCCGGTTACGGCGACGGGTTCGAGTTCACCCTGGACTGCCCCAACAACCGCTACATCAATGACGAAGAGATCTGCATCGCCTTGGCCGGCATGTGGGCCCAACTCAAGATCAAGGTGCGGGTCAATGCGATGCCGCGTACGACCTATTTCCCGAAGATCGAAAAGCTCGACACCAGCGCCTACATGCTGGGTTGGGGCGGCGCGATCACCGATGCCGAAACCTCGATGACGCCGCTCTACCGCAACCGGGGTGCCGGCGGGATCGGTGCCTACAACTACGGCAACTACCGCAACGACAAGGCCGATGAGATCGCCGCCAAGTCCAGTGTGGAAGGCGATCCTGTCAAGCGTGAGGCGCTGGTCAAGGCCGCGCTCAAGGCCTACCGCGACGACATCGTGGTCATTCCGTTGCACCGCCAGGTGATTCCCTGGGCGGTTCGCCAGAACGTGACCCCGGCACACAAGGCCGACAACTACGTCGAGATCAAGTGGTTCTCGGTGGGGGCAAGGTAATCCGGCCTCCGCCCCGCGGCCAGCGGTACCTCAGCCCGAATTTCGAAGGCCAGCGGCAATGCCGTTGATGGAGATGTGGATGCCCGTCTGTACCCGTGCGATTTCGGGGTCGCCTTCGCGCCGGTTGCGGTAGCGCCGGATCAGCTCCACCTGCAGGTGGTTCAAGGGGTCCAGGTAGGGGAAGCGGTGTTGGATCGAACGCGCCAGTGAGGGGTTGCTGGCCAGCCGCTCCCGTTCGCCGGTGATCAACTCCAGCGCCCGGTGGCAGCGCTGCCACTCACGCTCAATGGCACCGAATTGCCGCTTGGCCAGCGCGCGGTCCTCCACCAGTTCCAGGTATCGAGAGGCCACGCGCAGGTCACTCTTGGCCAGCACCATGTCCATATTGCTCAGCAGGGCGCGGAAGAACGGCCACTGTTTGGCCATGCGTCGCAGCAGGGCCAGGCGCTGATCATGGACGGCGCCCGGTTTGCCGAGCCACCGCTCGACGGCGGATCCAAACCCCGCCCAGCCCGGCAGGCTCACCCGGCACTGGCCCCAACTGAAGCTCCAGGGTATGGCCCTGAGATCGTGAATGGACCATCCCCGGCGACCGTCGCGGGGGCGCATGGGTGGCCGCGACCCGATGTTGAGTTCGGCCAGTTCGCGGATCGGCGTGGCGGCGAAGAAGTAGTCGGTGAAGGCCGAGTCGCCGTACACGAGTTCACGATAGGCCTCGTAACTGGCGGTGGAGAGTTCGGCCGCCGCCTGCAGGAAGCCCTTGGGCACGGGCTTGGCTGACTGCAGCAGCGTGGCCTCCAGCGTGGCCGACACCAGCGTCTCCAGATTGCGCCGGCCAATCTCCGGGTGGGCGTACTTCGAGGCGATCACCTCACCCTGTTCGGTCAGGCGGATCTGTCCGTTGACCGTGCCTGCAGGCTGGGCCAGGATCGCCTGGTAGCTGGGCCCACCGCCGCGCCCCACGGTACCCCCCCGGCCATGGAACAGGCGCAGCCTCAGGCCGTGTTCGCGCCGCAGCGGTTCGAACAAGTCCACCAAACCCAGTTCGGCCTGGTACAGCGCCCAGTTGCTGGTGAAGAAGCTGCCGTCCTTGTTGCTGTCGCTGTAGCCCAGCATCACATCTTGCTCACTTCGGCCCTCGAGCAGCATGGCCAGCACGCCGGGCAGGCTCAGGTACTCACGCATCACCTTGGGTGCACGGCGCAGGTCGTCAATCGTTTCGAACAAAGGAGAGACGATCAGGTCGCACCGTGCACCCGCCGCCCCCAGCCGACCATGCATCAGCCCACATTCCTTCTGCAGCAGCAGTACCTCCAGCAGGTCGCTCACCTCTTCCGTGTGGGAAATGATGACGTGCCGAATGGCTTCGCGACCATGGCGCGCAATGCCTTCACGTGCGGCTTCGAACACGGCCAGCTCGCGCAGTGTGGTCTGGCCGTAGGCCTGGTTGGGCACGCGCAGGGGGCGCGGGTCCTGCAGCGCACGCAACAGCAGATCGCGGCGTTGGGGTTCGTCCAGCTGCGCATAGGCTTCGCACAGTTGTGCGCCTTCCAGCAGTTCGGCCACGGCCACTTCATGCTGGTCCGAGCTCTGGCGCAGGTCGACCGTGGCCAGGTGGAAACCAAAGACCTCGACCGCGCGGATCAGCGGCAGCAGCCTCGGGCTGGACAGAGCCTGTGCGCGATGGTGCTCCAGTGAACGACGGATTACCTGCAGGTCCGACAGCAGCTCAGTTGGATCGATGTAGGGATCGGTGGGCGCCACGGCATGCGCCAGCGCCTCGGTCCCAGTGAGGGCCTGAAGCGTGGCCGCCAGGCGCGCGTAAATGCCGATGAGTGCGCGGCGGTAGGGTTCGTCCCGCCGGTGCGGGTTGGTGTCGGTGGAGCGGTCGGCCAACGCTGTCATCTCCGGCGTGATCTCAGCCAGCGTCTGCGAGATCGACAGTTCCGCGCCCAGTTCATGCACTTGTCGCAGGTAGTGGCGCAGGGCCACTTCGCACTGGCGCGACAACGCGCGCCGCAAGGACTCGGCCCCCACATTCGGATTGCCGTCGCGGTCGCCGCCGATCCAATGGCCCATCCGAAAGAAGGGCTCGATCCGATGGCCGGGTAGTGCCTCTTCCAGCTGCGCGTACAGGCGTGGAATCTCGGCAAGAAAGGTGGTGCCGTAGTAGCCGAGCGCGTTCTCGATCTCATCGGCCACTGTCAGCCGTGTGGTGCGCAGCATGCGCGTTTGCCACAACTGGGTGATGCGCGCCCGAAGCTGCGTTTCAATGGCCGCGCGTTCACGCTCGCCATGGGCGTGGTCCCACTGTGCGATCAGACCCGCCAGCGCGCGCTGTGCGTCCAAGATGCTTTGCCGCTGCACTTCGGTTGGGTGCGCGGTCAGCACCGGTGAGATGTAGGCCTGTCTGAGCAGCGATGCGATCTCTGCGCCGCGCACGCCCGCGTCACCCAGTCGCTCCAGGGTCAGGGCCAAGGACCCCTCCTGCAGGTGACCCTGCGACTCATGGTGTTCGCGTCGGCGCACATGGTGGCGATCCTCGGCGATATTGGCCAGGTGGCTGAAGTAGCTGAAGGCGCGGATCACCATGACGGTTTGGTCGCCGCTCAGATTGGCCAACATGCGGGTAAGCACACGCCCGGCCGATGCGTCCCTCTTTAGGCGGAAAGCCACCGACAGCTGTCGCACCCGCTCCACCAGCTCATAGGCCTCAACCCCTTCATGTTCGCGAATGACGTCGCCCAACAAGCGACCGAGCAGGCGGATATCGCGCACCAGGGGCTGGTCTTTGTCGGCATCCTGGGCGGAAGCCCGGCGGCCGCGCGTGGCAGTGTTGGTGGGCATGGCGTTCGCCTCGTGGGTCCGTGTTCTTGACATCGCGCCACGCACCGTTGGGGGCATGGCTTGAGAAAGGGAATAGATGTAATTGTGTTACATAAAATATATGCACGAAATGTAACGAAATTTCCAATGCAACAGCTCGGCCGCCGCGTCCTCATAATGTCCACATGAATTCGTCAGGTAAGCCCCATTCCCACGACGCCACGCCAGCCGCCCCGGTGGGCTCCGTTGTCATCGCCACCCGCGAAAGCCGCTTGGCGCTCTGGCAGGCCGAGCACGTCAAGGCCCTGCTCACGCAGCGCTTTGGTCTGCAGGTCTCGCTGCTGGGCATGACCACGCAGGGCGACCAGATCCTGGACCGTGCGTTGAGCAAGGTGGGCGGTAAGGGCTTGTTCGTGAAGGAGCTCGAGACCGCTCTTCAGGAGCGCCGGGCCGACTTGGCCGTGCATTCCCTCAAGGACGTTCCGATGGACCTGCCGTCCGGCTTCTCGCTGGCCGCTGTGATGGAGCGCGAGGATCCGCGAGATGCATTTGTCAGTCCGCGACACGAGAACCTGCAGAGCCTGCCGCTGGGCGCCTGTGTGGGCACCTCCAGTCTTCGCCGCGTGGTGATGCTCAGGGCCCTGCGGCCCGATCTGCGCATCGAGCCGCTGCGCGGCAACCTCGACACGCGTCTGCGCAAGCTCGATGAGGGCCAGTACGACGCCATCGTCCTGGCGGCTGCCGGGCTCAAGCGTCTTGGCTTGTCCTCGCGCATCCGTGCCGTGTTCGACACGCAGGACATGTTGCCTGCGGCCGGGCAGGGTGCTTTGGGTCTTGAGATCCGCGAGGGCGACGCGCCGCTGGCGGCCGTGCTGCAGCAGCTTGTGCACACCCCAACCTGGCTGGCGGTACACGCCGAGCGCGCGGTATCGCGTGCCCTGGGTGGAAGCTGCAGCATGCCCTTGGCCGCGCACGGGCGCTGGCAGGGGCATGAACTTGAACTCAGCGCCGCGCTGGGGCACCCGGGTGATCCCGCGGCGCCCTTGTTGCGCGTTCGCTTGCAGCGTGCCCTGGATTCGGCAGCGGCGGCCGACGCCCTGGGGCAAGAGGCGGCCCAGGCACTGATTGACCAGGGCGGCCGGCCATACCTGAGCGCTGCTGCCGCAGCGGTCTGATCCGGCCCTCATGCTGTTGGTGACGCGGCCGCGCGAACAGGCCCATGAGTGGGTGGCGCGGCTGACGGCGGCCGGCGTGCCGGCGCGGGTCATGCCCTTGTTGGGCATCCACCCCGCACCCAACCCGCAGGCCGTTGTCGAGGCTTGGCAGGGTCTGGCCACATGCCGCGCGGTCATGTTCGTGAGCCCCAACGCGGTGGCCGGGTTCTTTGCTGCCGCACCATCCGGTGCCCCGTGGCCCGCCGGGGTCCTTGCTGTCGCGCCGGGCCCTGGCACGGCTGCAGCCCTCATCGCGCAAGGTGTCAGCGAGGCTTGCATTGTTCAGCCCGCGGCCGATGCGGCGCAGTTCGATTCCGAGTCACTGTGGCCCGAATTGGAGCGCTACCCCTGGCAGGAGGCCCGGGTGCTCGTGGCCCGTGGTGAGGGGGGGCGAGATTGGCTTATCCAGCGCTGGGCCCAAGCCGGTGCACGCGTGCACACGGTGACGGCTTACACGCGAGGCGCGCCAGACCCAAGCGAACAAGAGCGGCAGACACTTCGCGCCGCCGTGCAGCGGCCTGCCGAGCATGTGTGGCTGCTGTCCAGCAGTGAGGCGCTGGATCACTTGCTTGAGCTGGTACAGGCCCTTGGCCCCATGTCTGGCCCCTTGTCCAGGTCCTTGCTTGACCACTGGCTGGGCCAGGCGCGTGCATTGGCCACGCACCCCCGCATCTTCGAACGTGCGCGCCAACTGGGCCTGCGCCATGTCAGTACCTGTCGTGCCGACTTCGCCTCGGTGGTGGCTGCATACAATCGGCCACACCGTGAACCCTGAAGCGCCACCGTCACCGCCCACCGCGGCCAGCCATGAGCCGGTTTCGACCGTGTCGGCGGGCAGCATGCCCCGCTGGATGGCTTGGGCCCTGGCCTTGGCGGCAGCCATTCTGTTGACGGCTCTCGCACTGGCCTGGACGGCCCAGCAGCGCGTTCGCTTGCTTGAGCAGCAGCTGGTGGCCCGTCAACAGCAGTCGCAGAGCGAGTCGGGCGAGGCCCTTGTGCTGGCCAAGCAATCGCAGGACACGGCGCGCGAATCCGCTGCGCGCATGGCTTTGCTGGAGGCACGCTTGGCCGAGGCGGCGGTGCAGCGCACCCAACTTGACGAGCTCATCCAGTCGCTCACCCGCTCGCGTGACGAAAACCTGCTGGCCGATATCGAATCGGCCATTCGCATGGCCCAACAGCAGGCGGCGCTCACGGGCTCGTTGGAGCCGCTGATCTCTGCCCTGCGCCAAGCTGACGAGCGATTGGCCCGCCACAACCAGCCGCGACTGGAGCGGGTGCGCCGTGGCGTCCTGCGCGACCTCGAGCGCGTGCGCAGCGCGGCACAAGTGGATGTGGCCTCGCTGGTCATCCGCATTGACGAAGTGGCCAGACAGGTCGATGACCTGCCCTTGGCCGCACTGGCCACCGCACCCACACCCAGTGCGGCTGCGACCGCCACCGCAGCAGCACAATCCGCGTCGGCAGCGCACGCCCCCTCCGACGCGACTGCGCCGCCTGATCCCACGGCCTCAACCCCTGCGGCCCGCCCCTGGCAACAGGCGCTCAACGATGCCAGCCAGTGGGGCCTGAGGGCACTGGGGGCGGCCTGGGATGAATTGCGCTCGCTGGTGCGCATCACCCGCATCGACAACCCTGAGGCTGTCCTCGCCTCTCCTGAGCAGCAGTACTTCTTGCGCGAAAACCTCAAGCTGCGCCTGCTCAATGCGCGGCTGGCCTTGCTTTCGCGTCAGTTCGATGTTGCGCAGTCGGATCTGCGCGATGCGCAGCGCAGCATCGAACGCTACTTTGACCCATCATCCCGGCGTGTGGCGGCCACTGTCGATCTGGTGCGTCAGGTGGCTCAACTCACGCGGCAGGTGAACCTGCCCCGGCCCGACGAAACCCTGGCCGCGCTGGCCGCGGTCAACACACTGCGTTGAATCGCTGGCGCCCATGAAGCTGGTCGTCTGGCTTGTCCTGCTGTTCGCCGTCGCGGTCGTGGTGGCCATGACCCTGGGGGCCAACGACGGGCTGGTGTCCTTCTACTGGCGTGGCTGGCGTGTTGACCTGTCCTTGAACTTCTTCGTCATCAGCCTGCTGGGCGTGTTCATCGGTCTGTCCGGTAGCGTGCGTTTTGCCCGTTGGCTCACCGGGCTGCCGGCGCGGGCCAAGGCCTGGCGAGCCGAGCGTCGCGAACAGGCCCTGCAGGCGGCCCAGCGGCAGGTCTTGCTGGAAACCTTCTCGGCGCGCTACACCCGCGCGGTCAAGGCGGCCCGCCGGGCTCAGGAACTCGCCGGTGACTTGCCGGGGCGCAGTGGCCAGGCCGAAACGCGGGCCATCAACCACCTGCTGGCGGCCATCGCCATGCACCGCTTGCAGGATCGTGCCGGACGCGACGAACAGGCCAGGCTGGCCCAGGCGTGCATGGACAGCGCCGTGGCCTCACACGACGACGGCGATGCGCGTGCACGCGCTCCCTCGGCTGCCGAGGGCCTGGCGTTGTTGCGCGCCGAATGGGCCCTTGACGATCACGACGCCCCGGCCGCCTTGGCCCATCTGTCGGCCTTGCCACCAGGCGCATCGCGGCGCATCCAGGCGCAGCGCCTGCGCTTGCAGGCGCATCAATTGGCTCAGCAGCCCGCCGAGGCCTTGAAGGCCGTGCGCCAACTGGCCAAGCACCAGGCCTTCAAGCCCGAAGCGGCGCGCAGCCTCATCCGCTCACTGGCCATGGGTGTACTCGATTTGGCGCGCGATCTCGACGGTCTGCAGCGCCTGTGGATGGAACTCGAACGCGAGGACCGGCAGGACGTGGCCATCCTCGCCCACGCGGTGCGCCGTGCCGTGGCCTTGGGCGACCGTGTCTGGGCGCGCCGCGTGCTGCGTTTGGCCTGGGATTCGGCATCGGCGCTCGAGGTCGAGCAGCGGCGGCTGTTGGCGCACAGCACTTGGCGGGTGGTCGAGGGCATTGAGCCCGATTGGCTGGCGCCGGTGGAAAGCCTGGCAGCCACGCATGGCCGTGAGCCCATGGTGTTGGCCGTGGCCGCAGCCATCTACGCCGAACGGCAGTTGTGGGGCAAGGCGCAACCGCTGCTCGAGCAAACCGTGCGCAGCGATCTGCCGGCCGAGGTGCGGCGCGATGCCTGGTGTCGCCTGGCCCAGTTGGCGCAGCACAAGGATGACGCTGCAGCGGCCCATCGCTGTTTCCGACAGGCAGCCGAACTGGTCTGATGCGTATGCTATGATCCAAGGCTCAGCGGCTGTAGCTCAGTTGGATAGAGTACTTGGCTACGAACCAAGGGGTCGTGGGTTCGAATCCTGCCAGCCGCGCCAGATGTACAGCACGGGCCAACTCCAAAAGAGTTGGCCCGTTTTGTTTGGGCGCGCCTGGTTCAGCCCCTGCCGGTCAGAAAGGTCAACAGTTCACGGTTGCGCGGCAGTCGTATGCGCTCGGGCGGCACCAACGCGGTGATCTGGTTGCCGAATCGGGTGTGCGGAGACCATGCCGGCAGAACGCGCAACAGGCGTCCGTCCAACAGTGCATCGGCGCAAAGATAGTCCGGCAGCAGCGCTACCCCAAAACCCTGAAGGCAGGCTTCGAGCACGGCCTCGGGGTTGTCCACGTGGTATCGACTGCGCACCTGAACGCGTTCGCGCTGCTCCCCGTGGACCAATGTCCACCAGTCATCTGCCGGTTCACGCCAATAGAACAGGCAGGGCAGGGTGCTCAGCTCGCTTGGGCTTTGCGGTTCACCCTGGGCGGCGATGCAGGCCGGCGAGGCTGCCAACAGCCAACTGACCACGGCCACCGGTGTGGCGTGCAGGTCCACCTGTGCGGCGCTGGCGCTCCAGCGGAACGCCACATCGATGCGCTCATAGGCCAGCTCGAGCATCCGATCGGCCAGCATCACCTCCACCTCTACGCCCGGGTGCAGCCGGAGGAACTCGGGCAGCCTTCGGCACAACACCCGCTGCCCCCAGGACACCGGTGCGGTCACGCGGATGCGCCCGCTGAGGTCCGAGCGCATGGCGCGCAGCCTTTCCTCCCCAGCGGCCAATTCGGCCAGTGCTCGGCGCGCATGTTCCAGATAACCCTCACCGGCCGGCGTCAAGGCCACACGCCGCGTGCTGCGGCTGAACAGCGTGGCTCCGAGGGCCTCCTCAAGCTGCGCCACCCGCTTGCTCACCACGCTCTTGGCCACGCCAAGCGCCGGTGCGCTGCGGCTCACGCTCAAGGTTTCGGCCACCTTGACGAAGGTGGCCAGGAGGTCGCTGCTGATCACGATTGTTCTCAATTGGTGGACAAAACGTTCACATTGAACGGGATATGCAGGCAAGCGTCAATCCCACAAACTCCTCGCGTGGAGTCGTTTGACCCACATCAAAGACAACTGCAGTAGGAGACATCATGAAGATCTACGCCGACCCCATCACCATCAACTGCCGCAAGGTGATCGCGGGTCTTGACCTGATGGGCGCTTCCTATGAGCTGGTCCATGTGGACTACTTCAAGGCTGAGCAGAAGAGCCCCGAGTACATGGCCATCAACCCGAATGCCGCAATCCCTGCAATGGTCGATGGCGACTTCGTCCTCTGGGAGTCCAACTCCATCCTGCAGTACGCCGCCGACAAGATCGGCAATGGAGCTGCCTACCCCAAAGAGTCCAAGGTCCGCGCCGACATCAACCGCTGGATGTTCTGGGAGTCGGCATCCTGGTTCCCCAGTTGCTACGCCTATCTGGTCGAAAACTGCGTGAAGCCCTTGCTTGGCGGCGCACCCGACCCGGCCGTCCTCGAGGCGCAGACCCCCAACTTCCACAAACTCGCCGGCATACTGGATGCCCGCCTGAAGTCCCACCAGTGGGTTGCTGGCACCGCGGGCCCCACCATCGCCGATATTGCTCTGGCCTCGCCCATGCACCTGCACGGCTGGCAGCAGTTGCCCCTGTCGGCGCATCCCCACCTGCTTCGCTGGATGACCGAAGGCGTCGAAAAGCTTCCATGCTGGGAAAAGTCTTGGGTGGGCGAAGGTTTCACGACCAAGAAGGTGTAAGCACGCTCGCCATGAACGCTCCCGTCTCTGTCCGCGCCACCATGAACTACTCGGTGGACAACGGCATCCCGCCGGATTACTACTTCTACGAACCCGATCCTTCGCTCAAGCTCAACCCGCCCGGCACGGATGCCAAAGAGGTCGACATCCACAACGGATGGCCCGAGGTGGATCGTCTCTCTTTGGACCGGGAGGGCTTCGAACTTCACGACTTCGGTGCCCAATTTGATCGGTTCGACGATGAGGAGTCGATTCGCAGCACCTTCCATCCTCAGGTGGTCGCTTTCGTCAAGCGGCACACCGGTGCGCGCGAAGTGGTGGTGTTCGACCACACCATCCGCAAGCGCATGGCCGCCGATCTGAAGGTGCAGACCGAAATCCACCGCCCTGCGGTGTTGTTGGTGCACAGCGACTACACCGTCATCAGCGGCCCGCAGCGCGTTCGCGACATCATGAAGCAGCGTGCCGAGCCCCTTCTGCAGGGACGGGTGGCCTTCTACAACGTTTGGAAGCCGCTGTACCGCCGAGTAGAGGAACTGCCGCTGGCGATGATCGACGCCAGCACCCATGACCCCGCTGACATGCTGCGCATGGACCTGAAGTACCGCGAGCGCACGGGTGAGATCTACGTCATGCGCCACGCCCCCGGCCACCGCTGGGTGTACTTCCCGCAGATGGAGGCCCATCAGGCACTGATGCTCAAGACGTACGACAGTAGCACCGACGGGCGCTGCCGCTTCATGGGCCATTCGGCATTCGAAGACCCTACGACCCCGGCCGATGCACCCAAGCGCGAGAGCATCGAGGTGCGCACCATGGCCTTTTTCTGAAGGCCATGCACCCGCTCTGGAGCGGTGGGCGTCAGATGTCGAAGAACACCGTCTCGCGTGCCGGGTCGGCGTGCTGCAGGTGGATGTCGAAGCGGTAGACCACCTGCCCGTCGCGCTCGGTACGGCGTGCCACCAGGGTGCGGCGTCGCACTTCCCATTCGATGCCGTTGAGCACGGGATCGCGGGCGTTGGCCGCCGCCTCGTCATCGAAGTACATCCGCGTGTGCAGCCCCAGATTGATGCCTCGGGCGAAGAGGATCAGCGACAGGTGGGGCGCCTGAGTTGCACCACTGGGCTCAACCACGGCGCCAGGCTTGATGGTGTCGAAGCGCCACACACCGGAGTCGAAGTCGGCGCCCGTGCGGCCCCAGCCCCGAAAGGCCGAGGGCTTTGGGTCGGCCGGATGCGCATAGTGCCCCTGGGCGTCTGCCTGCCACAGTTCGATCAGCAGGTCTCGAATCGGTGTGCCTGAACCGTCGTACACCACGCCTTCGACCACGATGTGGCCGGCTGAACCCGGCGCGGCCAGCTCGTGCCCATAGGTTCGCTCAAAGATATCGAAGCCCGCCTGCTGCGGTGCCAAGCCGATGTGCACAAAAGGACCGCCGGTCTGCGAGGCGGTTTCCTTCAGGCGCGTAATTGCCCGTGTGGATGGCGTCATGGGTGGCTCCGTGGTTTGGAATTCGGTGCAAGCGCAAGCGTTGGGTGGGATCAGGTCAGCGGCCTTCGAACCAGGTCTGGCGTCGCCCGCGCAGCACGATGTCGAATCGGTAGCAGCGCGCATCCAACTCCACGAAGTTGGCCCGGTCCTCCAGGGCGATCAGGCCACGAACCTGCTCCTCGTCGGGAATGCCCTGCAGGATCGGACAGCCCGAGATCAGCGTATCGCCCTCGAAGTACATCTGTGTGATCAGTCGCTGCGCCCAGCCGTCGCCCTGAAGCGAATAGTGGATGTGCGAGGGGCGCCAGTCGTTGATCCGGTTTCGCCAGGGGTAGGGGCCGGGCTTGATGGTGCGGTAGCGGTAGTGCCCGTTCTCATCGGTCAACATGCGGCCACAACCGCCGAAGTTGGGGTCCAGGGCGCCGATGTACTGGTCCTTCTTGTGGCGGTAGCGGCCGCTGGCATTGGCCTGCCACACCTCCACCAGCGCGTTGCGCACGGGTTGTCCGAACTCGTCGCGCACGTAGCCGTGCACCACGATGCGCTCACCCACCGGAAGGCCTTCCTTGGCGAAATTCAGGATCAAGTCGTGGTCGTTCGCGCCCAATTCCTGCGGCGAGAACAGCGGCCCGGTGCGCTCGGTGAGCGTCTGCTTGATGGAGATCAGCGCCTGCTTGGGGGAGCGCAGCACACTGGTCTTGTAAGCCGGGGACAGTGCGGGCGGATGCAATTCGGTGCGGCGCTGTACGAAGGGGCCCCATTGGCCAAGGCGGGTCTCGGGCGTGGCTTGTTGCGTCATGTGGGCTCCAAGTCTTGGTTGAGGGGCGCTTTCGGGTACTTGCCTCAGAAGGGCAAGCCCACGTAGTTCTCTGCCATCGTGGTCATGGCGGCTTCGGAGTTGACCAAGTACTCCAGCTCAGCCTGTTGCAGACGATAGCCCATGGGGCCACCGCTGGTCTCGGCATTCGGAAACCGATGCATCAAGGATGTGAACCACCATGAAAAGCGAGAGGCCTTCCACACGCGCGACAGGCACCGCTGGGAGTAGGTGTCGACCCCGGCATCGCTTCGTTCGGTGAAGTGCTCGATCAGCGCCGTGCTCAGGTAGTGCACATCGCTGGCCGCCAGATTCAGGCCCTTGGCCCCCGTGGGCGGCACGATGTGCGCGGCGTCGCCCGCCAGGAACAGCGAGCCAAAACGCATGGGCTCGGCGACGAAGCTGCGCAAGGGCGCGATGCTCTTCTCGATCGAAGGACCGGTCACCAGGCTTTGCGCTGCTGCCGGATCCAGCCGCTCGCGCAACTCGTCCCAGAAGGCCTCGTCGCTCCAGTTTTCCACCCGATCTTGCAGGCTGCACTGCACGTAGTAGCGAGACAGCTTGTGCGAGCGCATGCTGCACAAGGCGAATCCCCGCTCGTGGTTCGAGTAGATGAGCTCTTCGGACACCGGCGGCGTGCGCGACAGTACACCAAGCCAGCCGAAGGGATAAACCCGCTCGTACTGCGTGATGGCCTGCGGCGGAACACTGGCCCGGCACACGCCATGAAAGCCATCGCATCCCGCGATGAAGCGGCAGCGCACCTCATACGCCTGGCCTTCGACGGAAAACGTCACGCGCGGGTTCGTGCCATCGAAGTCGTGAATGGCGACGTCTTGGGCCTCATAGACCGTGGTCAGGCCTTGGGCCCGTCGGTCGTCCATCAGGTCGCGCGTCACCTCGGTTTGCCCGTAGACCACCACCTTCTTGCCGCCGGTCAGGCGCTGCAGGTCGATGCGGTGGCGTGCACCCCCGAAGCACAGGTCGAACCCGTCGTGAGGCAGTCCCTCCCGATGCAGGCGTGCAGCCACGCCGGCACGTTCCAGCAGGCCCACGGTGCCGCTTTCCAACACGCCGGCACGGATCCGGCCGAGCACGTAATCGGGGCTTCTCTGCTCGATGATCACGGCGTCGACCCCGGCCTTGGCCAGCAGGGCGCCCAAGAGCAGGCCCGAGGGACCGGCCCCGATGATGGCCACCTGGGTCTGCAGGTGCCGCGATGACGGTTTCGTGGTCATGGTTCCTACCGGTCCAGTCGCTCGTGGTGGTCAGTTGTCGTGCGCCTGTCTATTGCAGTGACTCAACCAGATCGACATAGTCCTGCATCGCCTCCTCGGCGGGCATGCCAGCGATAGCGGCCCAGGCGTCGTACTTGGCGCGGGCCTTGATGTCCATCATGCCCGGACGCTCACCTTGGACATCGCCCTCGGTGGCCTGCTTGTAAAGCGAGTACAGCTTCAGCAGGTCTGCGGTGCTGGGCCGCTCGGTGAGTTGCTGTGCATCGGCGGCGGCCTGCTTGAACTGGGCCTCGAGGGTCGTGCTCATCGTGATGTCTCCGGGGTCTTGCGCGTAGGCCTACCTAGCCTGTGAGGCGACTGGGCGAGAGACAGTTTAGTGGAGCACGCCGCCTGCATGCGCCAACGCAAGGTCTTCATCGATTCGCCGGTGCACGCTTGGTGCGATGCATGACGAAGCCTTGGGTGGCCTGAGCAGCGCCGAAGCCAGCCGCCGCCTGGGTGCGCACGGCCCCAACGCCTTGCCCGACGCAGAGCGCCACGGGTGGTGGCACACCCTGAAGGAAGTGCTCACCGAGCCGATGTTCGTGCTGCTGCTGGCATCGGCAGGCCTGTACCTCGTGCTGGGTGATTGGGGCGAGGGCTTGTTGCTCAGCGGATTTGCCCTGCTCACGGTGGCCTTGGTGGTGGTGCAGGGCCGCCGGCGGGAGCATGCCTTGCGGGCGCTGCGCGACATGGCTGTGCCGATGGTGCGGGTGCACCGTGATGGCCAATGGGGCCAGTGCCGCGCCAGCGAGGTGGTGTGCGGCGATTGGGTGATGCTCAGCGAGGGCGACCGTGTGGCCGCCGATGCTGTCGTACGCAGGGCCACCGGCCTGCGGGTGGACGAAGCCCTGTTGACGGGTGAATCGTGGCCGGTGGACAAATGGTCTGCACCACCTGATCCGCCGCAGGACGCGCCACGGCCCAGCACGGTGCTCAGCGCTGACAGGGTGTGGGCCGGCACGTTGGTGGTGTCGGGCCACGGCGTGGCGGAGGTGGTGGCCATCGGCGCGAACACGCGCATGGGCGGTATCGGTCAGGCCCTGTCCGACATCAAGCCATTGCCCACGCCCCTGGAGCAGCAGGTGCGAACGCTGGTGCGAACCTTCGGGGCGCTGGCAGCGGCTGCCATGCTGCTGGTGGTGCTGTGGTGGGGCATGCGCCAGCACGATTGGGTCGGTGGCGTGCTGTCGGCCCTGTCCTTGGGCATGGGCATGCTGCCCGAGGAGTTTCCGATGGCGCTGGCAGTCTTCATGTCGATGGGGGCATGGCGACTGTCGCGGCTTCATGTCCTGGCACGAAGGCCGGCGGCCATCGAGGCCCTGGGGACCACCACACTGCTGTGCGTCGACAAAACAGGCACTCTGACCGAGAACCGCTTGCGCCTGGTGACCGCTTGGCCTATCGATTCGGCACACCAGCATGAGCCCGACAACCCCACAGCACCCACAGCACCCACGGTCGCACGCGCCCGGCTTCTGGAAGCGGCGATGTTGGCCAGTCGGCGCACGGCGGTGGACCCGATCGACCGCGCCCTGGCTGAAGCGGTCGAGCACGACCAGGCCAGCGCCAGTGCGACCGCCCTGCACCTGATCCGTGACTGGCCGGTTCAGGCCGGCCGGCCGATGACCATGCGGTGGTGGCAATGCGATGACGGAAGTGGCTGGCTTGTGGCCAAGGGCGCACCGGAGTTCCTGGCATTGCGCTGTCAGGGGGGAGAGAAGGCCTTGCGGGATCCGCTGCAACGGGCATCCGAACTCGCCGCTCAGGGCTTGCGAGTGTTGGCCGTGGCGCAGCTCCGTTGGAGCCCGACCCAGGCTGAAGCCACCGGCACGGCCGCCGGGGCCGGCGCTGAGCCACCCGATCTGCCCTGGCAATGGATGGGCCTCTTGGCCTTTGAAGACCCCTTGAGGCCGACGGTGCCGCAGGCGGTGCAGCGCGCCACAGAAGCCGGTATCGCCGTTTGCCTGATCACCGGCGACCATGCCCAGACGGCGCTGAGCATCGCGCGTCAGGCGGGCATCGACACCCAGGCGGGCGTGATGGAGGGCCCGGCCTTCGAGGCCTTGGACCCTGCGCAGCAACGGGAGGCGGTACAGCGTATTCGAGTGTTCGCCCGTGTCTCGCCCTTGACCAAGCTTCTCTTGGTGCAGCGGGCGCAGGCTGCCGGGCATGTCGTGGCCATGACGGGCGACGGCGTGAACGACGCGCCCGCACTCAAGGCAGCACACATCGGCGTGGCCATGGGCCGGCGCGGCACGGATGTGGCGCGAGAAGCCTCCGCTCTCGTGCTCATGCGCGAAGATTTCAGTCACCTGGTGGCGGCCATCGAGCAAGGCCGCACGGTCTTCGACAACCTTCGCCAGGTGTCGGGCTACATCGTGTCGATCCATGTGCCCTTGGTTGGACTTGCCGTGATGCCCATGGTGTGGGGCTGGCCTCCGCTGATGACGCCGGCCCATGTGGTGTTGACGGAGATGCTGATTGACCCGATGTGCAGCTTGGCCTTTGAGGCCGCGCCGCCGGCATCCAACGTGATGCGTCGCCCGCCGCGTGTGGCGGGCGAAGGGCTGCTGGACCATCAGGCGCTCGCACGCTGCGTGGCCTTGGGCCTCGCCCTGCTGATCACCTTGGTGTGCGTGTGGTGGGTGGTTCGCACGCTCCAGCCCAATGGGTCGATCGAGCAGCAGCGCACCTGGGTGATGTCGGGGCTGTTGGCAGGCAATCTGACCCTGGTGGCGCTGCAACTGGGCGGCGGTGGGTGGCTGCGCCTGCGGGGTGGCAGCGCGGCCAAGATATTCGGTGTGGCCGCAGTGGTTGCCTTGGCCGGGTGGGCGGTGGGCCTGGCCTGGCCTGCCTTGGGCCACCTGCTGCAGCTCGAACCCGTGGCGCCGTCCTGGCTTCTGGCCGTCATGGCCTTGACCTCGGTCGTGCTGGTGGCCGTTCAGGTCTGGCTGTTGAAGCGGTAGCCCATGCCCCTGACGGTGACCAATTGTGCGTCGGCGCCGACGTCGCGCAGCGCCTGCCGAAGGCGCTTGATGTGCACGTCCACCGTACGGTCGTCGATGAAGACGTGGTCGCCCCACACCCGATTCAGAAGTTGACTGCGGCTGTGCACCCGGTCGGGGTGGGCCATCAGGAAGTGCAGAAGACGAAACTCCTTGGGGCTCAGCTCCACCACCTGGCCACCGGCCACGACCTGTCGCGCGTCCGGCAGGATTTCGATGCCAGCCACCCTGAGGATGTCATCGGTGCGCTGCGGGGCGCGGCGCCGCAGCACCGCCCGCACGCGGGCCATCAGTTCCTTGGTGGAAAAGGGCTTGACCAGGTAGTCGTCTGCGCCGGCATCCAGCCCCGCCACCCGATCGTCTTCCTGGGTTCGAGCCGTCAACATGATGATGGGCAGTTCCCGGGTGCGTTCTGATGTACGCCAGTACCGTGCCAGCTGCAAACCCGATTCGCCCGGCAGCATCCAGTCCAACAGCACCAGGTCGGGAAGGCGCTCGGACACCGCGCTTCGGGCCTGTGCGGCATCGGCCGCATGGCGCACCTTCATGCCGGCGTGCCGCAGGTTGATGGCCAGCAACTCGGCAATGGCGGGTTCGTCCTCGACGATCAGCACATCGGCATTCATGATGAGCCCGGATTGTGCGGGCAATCGTCTGACCACCCGCAAGGGATCCGCATCACAATCCAGGTATGGACACCTCATACCCCATACCCCTTTGCCCAGCCCGGCGAACCCCCGCACGGCCAACAAGCACCCGGGCAGGTACCCGGGCGATGCCTGGCGTCGCCCTGGGGCTGGCTGCGCTGCGCGCCACCGGGCCGGTGCACCAAGCCTTTGCACAAGGTGCACCGGCCTTCCCGCGCTGGGAGGCCGGCGGCTTGGGTCTTCTCGTGTCGCAGCAGGCCTACCCCGGTTCCGACCAACAGGTGCAGCGCACCTTGTTGCTGCCCTATGTCGTGTATCGCGGCGAAGTCCTGCGCGCCGACCGTGGCAGCGCTGGGCTACGCGCGTTCAAGGCCGATGCCTTTGAGCTCGACCTGGGTGCCTCGGCGGCCCTGGGCTCCAGCGCGCGGCAGATCGAGGCGCGGCGCGGCATGGCCGACCTGGGGACCATGGTCGAGTTGGGCCCACGCTTGCGCTGGACGCTTCTTCGCCAGGAAGATGGCTCCACCTGGCGCCTGGACCTGCCCCTGCGCAGCGTACACAGCCTCACCGACTCGCTGCAGCGCAAGGGCACCACCTTCGAGCCAGAACTGAAGTGGCAGGGGCCGCTGGGCCGCGGCTTCTTTCTCAACACCGGTTTGAGTGTGGTCTTGGCCGATCGGCAACTCGCACAAACCTTCTACGGTGTGGATGCTTCGCAGGCCACACCCAACCGCCCTGCCTACTCCGCTCGCGCCGGCCTGTTGACCGTGCGGATGGCCGGGGCCGTGGCCTGGCGCGTGGCACCCGACTGGAACGCCTTCACCTATGCGCGCCTGGACAGCGTGAGCGGCGCAGCCAATGAGGCCAGCCCACTGGTGCGGCAGACCACGGGTGTGAGCGCAGGCGTGGGGCTGAGCTATGTCTGGCGGCGATCGGCCCTGCCGGCCGTGGACTGAATCCGGGCGGCATGAGCAAGGCCTTTACCCGTGAATCCGCCTCCGGCGGTGACGACGACGATGACGACGATGGCGGCGCGCCTGCCCTGCCGCGCGGACTGCGCAACTACATGACGCCCAAGGGGCACGAGACCCTGCGTGCCGAACTGCTCCAGTTGCTGGACGAGGAGCGGCCCAAGGTGGTCGAGGTCGTGCATTGGGCGGCCTCCAACGGCGACCGTTCCGAGAACGGCGACTACCTCTACGGCAAGAAGCGCCTGCGTGAAATTGACCGGCGCATCCGCTACCTGACCAAGAGGCTGGACATTGCGGTGGTGGCCGATCCCAGCCTGCACCACGGAAATGAACAGATCTTCTTCGGCGCCACGGTGACGGTTGAGAACGCGCGCGGCGAACGGCGAACGGTGACGATCAAGGGTGTGGACGAGACGGATCCTCTGCGTGGCGAGGTGAGCTGGGTGTCACCCATCGCGCAGGCGCTGCTCAAGGCGCGCCTGGGCGACGAGGTGTTGCTGCAAACGCCGGGCGGGCGAGAGATGCTGGAGGTATTGGAGGTGCGCTACCCCGCACCGGGCTAGTGCTTGAGCCGCGACACGCGGATCACCGGCGGTGAGCGTCGCAGTCGCCGTAGCACCTCGGCCAGCTGTTGCCGGTCTCGCAGGTTGAGCACCAGGCGCAGTGACACCACGTCATCGGCGCGGGTGTCGCCCATGTCGATGTGGGTGATGTCGGCCTCGGCCAGCGCCACCGCTTGCGCCACCTGCGCCAGCACCCCCTTGCCGTTTCTCAGTACGGCGGTGATGGCGGCTTCAAACGGGCGCGTGAGCTCTTCCGCCCAGTCCACCGGCATCCAGTGTTCACTGTCGCGCTGACCCAGCCGGCGGGCCACACCGCACTCGGCCGTGTGTACGGTCAGGCCTTCACCGCGTCCCAGGTAGCCCACCACCGCGTCACCGGGAATCGGGCGGCAGCACGTCGCGTACTTCACTGAAGCGCCCTCGCTGCCGTCCAGCAGCACCAGGCCACGGCCGTGCTCCTCGGCGCTGGCGGCAAAGCGTCCCATCGACAGCGTGATCGCATCGGGGCGTTGCCCGGCTTCAATCAGGAGGCGTGCCAGCCGTTTGGCCACGATGGTGGCGATCTTGCGGCCCGTGCCGATATCGGTGAGCAACTCGCCACGGTTGCGGTTGCCGCTCCAGCGTACCAATTGGGCCCAGATTGAATTCGCCGCGGCGTCACCGCTGTCGGCGTCCGGCAGCGTAAGCCCCTCCGCACGCAGCGCCTGCATCAGCATTCGCTCGCCCATGAGGTAGGCCTCTTCCTGCTCCATGGTTTTGAGGAAGTGCCGGATCTTGGATCGCGCGCGCCCGGTGCGCACGAAGTTCAGCCACGCGGGGTTGGGTCGGGCCCCCGGTGAGGTGGTGACCTCCACCACATCGCCACTGTGCAGTTCGGCGCTCAGGGCCACGGCTTCTCCGTTGACATGTGCGGCTACGCAATGGTCACCCACGTCGGAGTGGATGGCGTAGGCGAAGTCCACGGGCGTGGCCCCGCGCGGCAGGGCCAGAATCCGGCTCTTGGGCGGGAAAACATAGACCGAATCGGGGGCCAGGGCGATCTTCACGTGCTCCAGGAACTCCCCCGGGCGGCGCGGTTCGGCCCGGGTGGCGGTGGGGGGCTT